>Ga0164241_10000060_pt1 | contig 257645 bp, 274 predicted proteins | sample OricomyardsoilBY_FD_108780 | JGI IMG/M metagenome (GOLD analysis project Ga0164241, IMG submission 108780) | Backyard soil microbial communities from Emeryville, California, USA - Original compost - Back yard soil (BY) | ecosystem: Environmental > Terrestrial > Soil > Unclassified | place...
CGCGGTAGTTGAAAATTTCGCCATTATAGGTGAGGCAGACATCGCCTGTTTCATCGAACATCGGTTGCTGGCCGGTGGCCAGGTCGATGATGGCAAGGCGGCGATGGCCGAAGGCGATGCCCGGCGCGAAGTGAAAGCCTTCACCATCTGGACCCCGATGGTAGAGCGCATCGTTCATCGCCTTGACGAGGCCCTTATGAGGGGGGCGCTCGCTCGCTGTATCAAACCAACCGCTGATGCCGCACATGAAAACCTCAGCGTGCCTGTGCGCGTTCGAGCCGGGCGGGTAGATCGGTCATGGCGGCCATTGCCTCGGCCAATTCCTGCCGCGCCTGTTCTTCGGTGCCGCTTTCCACCGGCACGGAAACCGCGATCAGCGCGCTACCATCTTCGCCCGCGAATGAGCCTTTCATCCGCTCCAGCTTCACGTTGAGGCCGCTGGTGGTGAAACTGCCGCGCGCCCAATAGGTCCACCACACGATGCGGCGCTGCATGGGCGAGGCAAGCTGCAATTCCACCATCGGCGCGGAGACGTTGCCGATTTTGGTGTTGAGCCGCGCCTGCGATGTGGCATTCCACTGTTCTTCGCTCCACATTTTGTTGGTGGATTCGATCAGCGTGTGCCCATCGCGCGCGCGGCCATAATAATAGACATGCACATCGACCGGCGGGGCGGTGAAGCTGTTGCGGTTGAGGCTGAAGGCGAACTTTGCATCCTGACCATGAAACTGCGGTTCCCATACGCCGGAAACCTGCGACGTGACCCAGCCCGGATAGTTCGGCTGTGCAAAGGCAGCATGGTCGATGGTGAGGGGTCGACTTTCGCGCCAGATTGCGAAAGCGGGCGCAGCGCAGACCACCGCCGCCGTTACAATGCCTGCAACCAGAACCGCCGCCGATGACGGCGTGCGGGCGGGCTGCACCGGCAGGACACTGTCGGAAAAATCATCCCGGAAGCGTGAACCGAAGTAGAAAAGGACCAGCATGATGACGACTGAGAAGCCCCAGCCATAGACCAGATGGTCGAAGCCCACGGCGATCTTGTTATCGCTGTAATGGGCGAGCAGGACGATGCCGAGCGCGCGGAAGCCATTGCCGATGACCGGCACCACAAAGCACGCGAGCATGAACAGGATGATCTTGCGCCATTTGCGATAGTTCAGATGCGCGAACAACACACCCAGCGCGATGGTGGCGATGAGAAAGCGCAAGCCCGCACAGGCTTCTTCCACCTGATAGCGGCCATTGGCGAGTTCGATGATCGTGCCTTCGGCATAAAAGGGAATGCCCATCCAGCCGAGGAATGTTGTGATGAAATGGGTGGTGAACACCTGCAACGGCGCGACCAGATATTCCCCCGTGGGCACAAGGAAAAACAGAAACAGCGCCGGGAACATGAGCACGCGATAGACCGGCCAACCGAAGATGGTGAGCAACGCCACCTGCACCATGGCGACCAGCATGAATTGCTGCGCTTCGTTGATCGCCATCAAATGGCCGAGGAACCAGACAATGGCGAGCGGAATGATGAGCGCCAGCGCCGGGAGAAACAGGCTGGGCCGCGTTTGCGCCAATGCATCGCGCCTTGTCCAGACCAGATAGGCGCTGATCGGCACGATGAGGTAGCAATGCGAGTAGGTGGGCGACACCCAATAGACGGTGAGCGCCGCCGAAATGGCGGGCCAATAGAAAAAGGCGATTGCCGCCAGCACCGCGGCAAAGACCGCGACGTGCAGCATCCACTGGGCTTTTACGCTTGATTGAACATTTTCTAGCGCGGCATCGGCCATTATCGTGCTCCTGCCTGGGGGGCGGTTTGCGGTTCATCCATGGGGGTATCGAAAATAACGGGCGGCACTTCGTTCGGTCTGCCCGACGCTGTGGTGAGCAGCGTATCGAGATCGGCGAGATTGCGCGACCAATCGTGATGACGCTCGACATAGCGCCGCCCGTTGGCGCTGATACGCGCCCGTTCGGGGCCGAAGGCGGCGGAAATAACCGCATCGGCAAAACTTTGCGCATCGTCGGCCAGCCAAAAATCGCTATCCGGTTCAACGCTCAGCGCGCGCGAGGCGGCGGTCGTGGCGACCACGGGTTTTTCCAGCGCCATCGCCTCCAGCACCTTGTTCTGCACGCCGCGCGCGATGTGCAGCGGGGCCACGCAAACCGCGGCATGGGCGATGTAGGGCCGCACATCGGGCACCCGGCCCGTGACAGTGACGCGCGGGAAGGACGTGTTGGTGAGGACGCTGGCGGGCTTTGAACCCACAATATAAAACCGCGCTTCCGGCAGGCGGGCGGCGACCAGCGGCATTACCGATTTCGCGAACCACAACGCGCCTTCGACATTGGGGCGATAATCCATCGCGCCGGTCATCACCAGCGGGATTTCGCCTTTGGGAAAGGGGTTGGAAAAATCGCGGCTACCTGAGAAATGATCGAGATCGACGCCATTGGGCACGCTGTGAATACGCCCGACCGATTCCGGCGCCAGCCGTTCAAAGGTTTGCGCTTCAAAAGGCGAGACCAGCAGCGTAGCGCCAAAATGGGCGGCGGCATCGCGTTCCAGTTTCAGCAGCGTTTTGGCTTCGCGCCGATAGAGCCAGCGCTTTGGGCCCAGCGACGCATCGGCATATTGGCTCCATTTGTCGGAATCGACATCCACCAGATCGAGCACGACCTTGCCGGAGCCGAGTTTTGGGTGCTGCATCAAATAAGGCGCCATGGCGGAGCTGAAGACATAGGCGCAATCCATCTGCTTTTGCGCGAGCAACGCGTTGACCCAGCCTTCCATTGCCGTGCTGCCAAAATAGGAGGTGGTGATGGGACCACCGCGAAACAGCGCGGCAAGGCCCATGGGATAGACCAGTTTCGGATTGAGCGGCGGCAAAAAACATTCCCCGCCCGCAAGTTCGCGCAAAGCGGGCACATAGGCCAGATCCGCCGGATCATCGACAAAGGCGCCGACATGCACAGTGTGATGCTGCGCGAGGTGCGCAATCACCGCATGGGCACGGATCTTGTCTCCCTTGTTCGGCGGAAACGGAATGCGGTGGCTGAGAAACAGAATATCCACGGGCGTTCAGCCCTCTCGGGCGATCGGGTAGACCCGATCAATGCGCTGCCATTCGAATTTGCCCAGAAGCTTTTCCAGCCGCTTTTCCATGCGGCCCAGATTTGTGTAGTGCCGCACCCGCGTCTTCAGTGATGTGCCCTGAATGCGCGGCTGTTCCGGATCAATTTCCCAGGGGTGGAAATAGAACATGCAGGGCTGCTTATCCGTCCGCCGCACGCGGTTGATGCCGAAACTACTCCACCAATAGGGCAAGAGGCGGAAATAGCCGCCACCACCGCAGGGCAGATTGGTGTTGAACAGCCGCGCGGTGGTGACCGGAATTTCGAGGAAGCTGCGCTTTTCAAACGGGCGAAACGCAAAGCGCGGCGCTTCGGGAATGCCATAGAGATCGTGATGAATGGGATAGGTGCTGGAGCTATAGCGATAACCGGCCTGTTCCAGCTCATCCAGAATCCACAGACTGTCGCGCGTGATGGAGAAAGACGGGGCGCGATAGCCTTTAACTTCCACGCCGCTCAAATCTTCGAGCAGCGCCTTGGCGGACACGACATCGTTGCGAAACACTTCTGGCGATTGGCCGGCGGCGCGGTAGTGCATGGTGCCGTGGGAGGCAAGCTCGTGGCCAGCCTCCACAATTTTGCGGATCACATTGGGGTGGCGTTTGGCGATCCAGCCCAAGGTGAAGAACGTGGCGGTGGCGCCCGCTTTTTCAAACAGGGCCAGAATGCGTTCGACATTGCGTTCAACGCGGCATTCATAGCTCTGCCATTGCTCGCGGCTAATCAGCCCTGCAAAGGCTTCCACCTGAAAATAATCTTCCACATCCACCGTCAGCGCGTTGGCGGGGCTGGCACAGGCCAGCGGGCGGGTGGACCATCCGGCGATGATCCCGGTGCTGTCGTCTATGGGGATTTGCTGGTTCATTTGGGCCTCACCCGCGCGGACGGGAATCTGGACCGCTGCTGAAACCAAGAAGATCATAAAAGGCGGATGCGATCTGCCGCAGCGATTTATCCTGCCGGGCAAGGCGCTTTTCCAGCTCGGCGACACGGGTGGCCAGATCACCCTGCATCACACCGCTTTCCAGCCCATCGGCAAACGCCACAGGGGCGGACGGCGCATTGCCCTGACGGGCGGAATTTTCGGCGCGCAGATCGGCAGCCACCTTGTTCACATCCTCGCCGGTGAACCGGTGCAGATTGTCGAGGAAGCCGAGCAGCAGCAAACGATTGCACAGCGTGTTGATCTGGCGCGGAATGCCGGAGGTGTGATCGTACACCGCATCTACCGCGCTCACCTCGAACACCGGATCGTTCTGCCAGCCGACATGTTTGAGGCGGTGGGGCAGATATTCGCCGCATTCGGCCCGGCTCATCGGCCCCAGATGGTAGGAGGCGATGACGCGCTGGCGAAGCTGTTCAAGATCGGGGTGAGCAATCACATCGCGGAACTGCGGCTGGCCAACCAGAAAGCTCTGGAACGGCGCCGCATTGCCGACCTGGAAGTTGGACAACATGCGCAATTCTTCCAGCGCCTCGATGGAAAGATTTTGCGCCTCATCCACCACCAGCAGCGCGCGGCGACCATCGCGATAGAGCGTTTCGAAAAACCGCTGCAAACGCAGCAGCATGGAAGCCTTGTCGGTCGGGATGTCCTTGATGCCGAAGGCGGCGGCCACCATGCGCAGCAGTTCGGAACCGGCGAGCAGCGTGGTCACCACATGCGCCGCCACGATCTTTTCGGAATCTATGGTGGTGAGCAGGTGTTTGACGATGGTGGTTTTGCCCGCCCCCACTTCGCCGGTGACGATGATGAAACCTTCGCCACGGCTGAGGCCATAGCTCAGATGCGCCATGGCCTGGGAATGCACCGTGCTGTCGAAATAGAACTTGTGATCGGGCGTGAGCAGAAACGGCTCGCCGGTCAGTCCGTAGAATTCCGTATACATCGCGTCCTCTCGGTCCGACCCGTCGCCGGTCAGGCAGACGCGGCGTCGGTATCCTTCCGATAATAATAATAATACGACGCCGCCGACGTATGACGCCATTGCGGCGACTTGTTGAACAGCATCATCACATTGCGCGCCGCGGAAATGCGGGTCAGCGCCTCTTCAACATGGTGGCGAGACGGGTGCTGCGCCGCCACCACCATGATGACATGGTTCATGTGGGTGATGATCGCCGCAGGTTCGGCGGCAGCCAGAACCGGCGGCGCGTCGATCAGGACGATGCGATCAGGATAGCGGGTCGAAAGATCCTTGCAGATATCGGCCATGCGCTTGGAGGCCAGAAGCTCCGGCGAGCCCGCATCGTGTTTCCCTGCGAAAATCACCCTGAGATTGGGAATGTCCACGCAGCGGTGCATGACCTCGCTGACGTCCTGGCACTTGCCGTTCAGCAGCTCGGTGAGGCCGCGCCCGTTGGCGCCGTCGAAATAGGCATCGAGCGAGGCGCGCACCACGTCGCCGTCAATCAGCACGACATGGAGATTGCGCTCCGCAGCCAGACTGATGGCAAGGTTCATGGCGGTGAAGGTTTTGCCTTCGCCAGGCAGCGCGCTCGTCACCATGAACACGTTGTTGACCATCGCCGTGCCGTTAGCGGCGCGGGCCATGGGCAGCAATTTACGCTTGATGGCGCGGAACTCGTTATAGGTCGTGGACGAGGTGTTATCCGGCGTTACGATCTGCGATTGGCGGATGCGGGTGAGGTTGAGCCGCACCGGGTGGCTCGTCACCGCAGATGGCTGGGCAGAAACCGCGGGCGCACGCGGGGCGGGGGCTTCGGCCCGCGTCGCGGGCGCGGCCTGTGCCTGCACCGGTGCAGGCGCTGCCGGGGTAGGCTCACGACGCATATCGCCAGCGGGGCGCGGTTCGGCGACGGCTTCATCGCTCAGCCGCTTGGCCGCGCGCTGGATGAGGTTCAAACGCTCGAAGCTCTCGGTCATAGCAGTGTACCTGTGGCTGGAGCGATGGAAGACTGGAACACCAGCAAAATCGCGACATAACTTATCAGAAGAAGCGCCAAGGATGCCGCCACCGCAATCACCGCCCGACGCATGCGCTCGGCATCGGCGGCATGGCGGACGTTGGAGATAATCCCGATCACCGGCACGTCAAAGGAGGCGCGCAACTGATCGGCGACAATAAAGCGCTCAGCATTGAGCCCCATGGCCAAGGCGACCGCGATACCGCCCGCAAGCCCGACGAACAGGACCAGCGAATTGAACAGGATGCGGTTGGGCGCGATGGGCCGCTCGGGCTGTTGCGGCGGCTCAACGATGCGGAACACCATCGAGGATTGCTGGTCGCCCACCGCCTGCGAAAGGCGCGCCGATTCACGGCGTTGCAGCAGTTCTTCATACTGCTTGTGCAGAACCGCATAATCGCGATCGAGATCGGCATATTGGCGTTCGACGGCGATCGACTTTTCCATCGCCTGCTTGGTTTCTTCCAGGTTCGTCTGAGCCTGCGAAACACGGCGCTGGCCGAGCGCGACATTGGTTTCTTCATCCGAGAGCTTGGCGCGCAAAGCGACAAAGACCGGATTGGAGATTCCCTGATGATTGCCATCCAGCCCGGAGCCGCCATTCTTCTTGGCTTCCGCGCGCAGGCGGGTCACCAGCTTCTGGGTGGCGACCACATCGGGATAGGAATCGGTGAAGCGCGAGCGCAAATCCTCCAGCCGGGTTTCGGCTTCGGTGAGCGCGGTGCCCCTGCCCCCCGAATTGCTGTTGAGGATGATCGGTGCAGGCGCGGCGACATTGAGGATGGCAGGCGTTCCACCCAACTGGTGGATGATGCTGTTGCGCCGTGTGGTGGCAGCATCCAGATCGGCCTGTGCGGAGCTAAGATCTGCACGCGCCTTGTCGAGGCGGGCATCGGTCGAGGTGCCGGTGAAATATTCGAGATTGGCGGATTTGAAGGCCGCGCGGCGCTTTTCGGTTTCCCGCAACAGGCGCTCATATTCAGCCACGCGTTCGCCGATGAAGGATTGCACCCCTTCAACATCACGCCGCTGATCGCCCACATTGGAATCCACAAGGATGGATACCAAAGACTGGGTGACGGCTTGCGCATAGGCCGGATCGCGATTGGTGAACGCGACGCCGAAAAGATTTTTGGCACCCAGCGAGCGCAGCGATACATCCTGCTGCACAGCGGAAATCTTTTCCTGAAGCGCTGCCGGGGTAAGCTGTGCGGCATGCGGATCGGTGAGGCGGATCACCTGTTCAATGTTCGGGCGCGTGATGAGGGTGCGCAGCATGACCGAGACCTGCTGGTCCGCATCGGTGCTGACGGCAAGGCCCTTCAACAGCGGCCGAAGCAGCGTGTCGGTGTCGATATAGACTTTGGCTTCCGATTGATAACGGTCCGGGATGACGCCAACGCCAATCCAGCCCACGAGGCAAATGATCCAGGCGGCGACAATTCCATACCACCTGTATTGCCACGTGCTGCTCAAATAGCTGAACAGCTGAACTTTCCAACTCTGCATATATCAATACCTCGCCGGGATTCCGGGGCCTTGGCAAATGAACATTCGCCCCCCCTGAATACTGACGTCCTCGCTTCGACTGGGATAAGTCCCGCACGCTGTCGGCGGACCATAAGGCGAGCGGCCCCAAATCCGCAAGCGACTGGGGTATATGGGGTTAATCGCTTCCACCACTCATGCTGTTCCCGTTAATAAGTGTAACCGGCGAATGACCAGCCAGCAGCCTGGGTGCGCACGGCGAAAACGGACCAGCGCACCCGAATTCTGGTAGGGCGCGGGCACGCACATCTATATCTGGTCGCATTTTAATGATCCCGGCGGGGCAGTCGTTTGAGCCTTGCACAGGCCGATGGCGGATTGGCGGCAGACGGACAAAAGTTCCATAACGGGACAGCGTCACCGCGATGACACGCTGGATTATTTTTCACCGCCCCACCCTTTGCCCGGCGGTCCGCAAGGCTCCGGCCCTTGATTCGGCTCAGGTGGACAGAAAGCGGGCCCCCACCCCATCCAGCACCACGGCAGTCAGGCAGCCGCTGGAAAAGGCGCGAGTGTCGATTCCGATCCGGTTGGAGCGGCAGACGGGCCGATCCGTCGGGGTGTGGCCATGGACGATGACTTTGCCAAAGTCTTCTGTGCTGTTCAGGAATTCATCGCGGATCCACAGCATGTCTTCCGCCGACTGATCCTCCAGCGCCACGCCGGGGCGCACACCGGCATGGACAAAATGATAGGCACCAATTTCCACCGAAAGCGGTAGATCCCGCATGAAGCGCAAATGGGACGCAGGAATTTTCTCGGCCAGCTCATCGCGCGCGATGGAGATGGCTGCCTCATCTTCCGATGGGGGCTCCACATCGTAGCTTTGCAGCGTTTCGGCCGCACCATAGCGCCGCCAGACACGATAGGTCGTCGGGTCTTCCAGAAAATCGAGCAGAGCCTGCTCGTGGTTGCCGCGCAGGCAATAGGTTTCAAACCCGGATGGCAGATGCAACATGCGATCCACCACGCCGCGCGAATCCTGCCCCCGGTCGATATAATCGCCCACAAACACCAGGCTGCACGCATTGGGGGCACTGGCGGCATCGCGCAGGATCTTGTCCAGCAACATGTCCAACAGATCGGCGCGGCCATGCACATCGCCCACCGCATAAATGCGATGTGCCTCTTCCGGCGCGGGGGCGCGGGCTGAGAACAGCGAAAACAGGCCGCTGAGCCCAAACGGTCTGCGGCGCGATGGTCGGGGTTGCGACACCATGGTTCCCCTCAAATAGTCTGCCCCCTTCCGGGGGGCAAGGTCTTGACCACCAACCTCTGATGGCATGTTTATATGCGCCTCAAACAGAGATAGCCGCCAAGGGAGCATCACATTATATATCCAGTCATTCTTTCCGGTGGTTCTGGTTCCAGATTGTGGCCGCTTTCACGCAGCGCCCTGCCCAAGCAATTGCTGCGCCTGAAGGGCGAGCACACGATGATTCAGGATACAGTGCGCCGCGCGCAATTGCCGGACGCTGCCGCCCCCGCCGTGATCTGCAACGATGGTCACCGTTTTCTGGTGGCCGAACAGATGCTGGAGATTGGCGTCAAACCCGCCGCCATTGTGCTGGAGCCGGTGGCGCGCAACACCGCGCCAGCCGCCGCCATTGGCGCGCTCATCACCGCCGAGCAAGACAAGACCGGGGTCGTGTTGTTGCTACCGTCGGATCATTTCATCGACGACGAAGCGGCCTTCCGGCGCGCGGTGGATGCGGCAACCACGGCGGCGCGTGAAGGCTATATCGTGACCTTTGGCATCACGCCCGGCCATGCCGAAACCGGCTATGGTTACATCCGCCAGAAAACAGTGCCCGTCAGCGCGGGCGCCTTTGGTGTGGAGGCGTTTGTTGAGAAGCCGGATGCGCCGACGGCGGAAAGCTATCTCGCCTCTGGTGATTATTGCTGGAACAGCGGCATGTTCGCTTTCCGCGCCGATGTGTTTTTGAACGAACTTGCGCAGCATCAGCCCGACATTCTTGCCGCCGCGAAAGCCGCCCTTGCCGGGGCGGAGCGCGATCTCGATTTCGTGCGCCTGAACGGCGAGGCTTTTGGCAAGGCCCCAAACATTTCCATCGACTATGCGGTGATGGAAAAGACAGACCGCGCTGCCATTGTGCCGTGTGCTATCGGGTGGAGCGATGTGGGCTCGTGGTCGGCGCTGTGGGACGTTTCCGCGCAAGACGCAAACGGCAATGTGCTGATCGGCGATGTGATTGCGGAGAACGCACGCGACTGCTTTGTCCGCGCTGAGAACCGGCTGACCGCGCTGGTCGGCGTGCAGGATCTGGCCGTGGTGGTGACCGATGATGCGGTTCTGGTGGTCGACAAAAAACAATCGCAGGATGTGAAGCTGATTGTGGAACGGCTGAAGGCCGATGGGCGCAGCGAATCCGACACCCATGCCGTCGTCTATCGCCCCTGGGGCAGCTATCAGACGGTGGATGCGGGCGACCGTTTTCAGGTCAAACACATCATGGTCAAACCAGGCGGACGGCTTTCCCTGCAAAAACACGCCAAGCGCGCCGAACATTGGGTGGTTGTGCAGGGTACCGCACAAGTCACCTGTGACGACAAGGTGTTCGCGCTACATGAAAACGAATCCACCTTCATTCCGCTGGGGTCGACGCATCGCCTGGAAAATCTTGGGGCCGAACCCTTGCGCCTGATCGAAGTGCAATCGGGCAGCTATCTGGGCGAGGATGATATTGTGCGGCTGGAAGATGTTTATGGGCGGGCAGAAAACTGAATAAATAAAGGCGGCGGATTGCTCCGCCGCCTTTAAAGGTGGTCCCGTATGAACGCGGGGCTAGCCGCCCAAACCGATGCTGATGGTCGCGAACGGACCATAATTTCCAATCTTCTCGGATTTGCGGGCATCGTTGCCGCCATCCATGGCGTTGAAAAAGAAATCGGCGCGATAGCCTGCACTGATCTTGAACTGATGGATGCGGTAAGTCATGCCTGCGAACCCGCCGACATTGGGAACAATCACACTTCGGCTGCGCGTGTGGCTTGTGCCCGTGACCTTGGTATCGACGTGCTGCCCCTTTTGACCGTAGCCCATGGTTATGGGGTGATAATTCTCCGTCTCATGATGGGAAACTTGGGCTCGCTGCCGGCCAAACAGCACCGCAGCATTCGCCCCATAGTCGAAGATCAACTGTCCGTCCTCAGAATTGCCCACGAATGGCGAAGAACCGTTCCATGACAGAGATGGGCCGATGCCGCGGAAACTTCGGTGTGATTGAAGGTTGCCATAGTGATTGTGATAACCTTCACCGCCCCAGGGTTTAACGTCGGCCAGTTTGGGAAAAAGGGAGAGCCAGAAGGGGCTGAAATACTTATATCGTCTGTGCCAATCGGGATCAGAGGCCAGCGTGATGTTGGTCTTGTTGTTGAACTGCGCAAAGCGAACACCAAAATCGATCTGTGATGAACCGCCAAAAAGACCAAGCCCAACATCTTTGCCCGCCTGAAAATCCAGTACCATATGTGTCTGGCTGGAATTAATTTGCGTGCTGGCGAATTTTCCGGCCAGGGGACCACGATAGAAGAACGGAGATTCCACAGTTCCGGATACTAAAGTCGCATAAACAGGGTCAGGGAAGGTTTGCTGGTTGGCGTCCACCTTCCGCACAGAACGACCATAGCGAACACCGGCTGAAAACACCCAGTCTGATCCTTGCGGACGCAAGGTGAACTTACCCGTCTCGTCCACGCTTTGATGCGGAAGCTTTTCGTAACTGGTGGAAGGCGCAAACATGGATGGCCGAGCATTCATAATATCGGGGGAATATGTTTCCTGCCCCACATCAAGTCGCGTGAGTTGGCCGCCCAGTTCTATCCACACTTGGGGCTCATCACTTTGCGCGGCTGCTTGACCCGTATAACCCAAAAGGGCCATTGCCGAAGCAGTGAGCAGGTATTTCCAACGGGATTTGGTTTCGTTTTTGGAATTGCAGATCAATTCGTTCATGGCTTTCCCTCACCAGTTCTTCGTCACACGGATACCAATCAACTTTGGATCCGTCAGGAACACGTTCGTCGTCAAACCGCTGTCATCACTGTTGAGGAAGGCGCCGGTAATAGCCGTCGTGTTGAACACATTCTTGTCGTACAGCATCACCTGCCAGCCAGACTGACTGGTCAGGATCAACGTCAGATTGACATTGGTGTAGCCACGCAGGCGATCATACGGGTTGTCATTGAAAACGCGCGCCCAGGAATAATCCTGCCAGTAATAATCGCCGCGCAGCGTGCCTGCCCAATCCGAAGTTAGAGGCAGACTGAATTGCGCGCCAAACGACACTGTGAATGGCGGCGCGTTCGGCAATTTGTTGCCACTCAGATCCTTATCGAACCCTTCGCCATTGTTGGGCGCAGTCAGCGGATCAAAGCCGGCATAACCGGGAAGCGGATCAGGTTGATAAGGCTGCCCCGTCGCCGGATCGACATGAGAGCCATAGGCAAACCCGCAAGCCTGATTAAGCGCGCCCGGTCCAGGCACGCCATCCGAAATGCGTAAATCCTCCCCGACAACATATTTCGGCAAGATACAGTTCGAAGCTTGCGTGACCCAGGGTTTGACAACGATCCAATCGGGATGATTGGCCGCGTCCGCGCGGTCCATCAGATCGACAGACTTCGAGCCCTTTGCGAGTGACGTATCTTCCCAACCGCCAGCAAAGTTGAAGCGCAGACCCGGCAGCGGTTCCCAGGTCGATTCAATTTCGGCGCCTTTCACCTTGGCGTCGAAATTATCGTTGATCGATGTGCGATCGACGATGCGGGAAATCTGATAACCCCTATAGTTATAATAGAACCCACTGACATTGAGTATCAGCGATCCATCGAACAAGGAATTTTTGGTGCCGATTTCAAAGGCGTCGACAAATTCAGGCTTGAATGAAAGCGGATGGATGGGATTGCTCACTGAGCCTTCATTGAAGAATCCCTTGAAATAGGTAAGGAGAATTGCGCCCGGCGGATTGGCACCGCCCGCCTTGTAGCCATGTGCATAAGACCCATAGATCAGAGTCTGATCAGTGAAGTTCAATTTCGGCGTCCAGTTCACCGCCGCCCGGCCCGTGAACTGATCCCATTGCTGATCAAGAGCGCCGGTGATCGCGTAGCCATAGCCGGGGACCAACAGTTCACTCGGTATATCGGTGAAATGCTTTTGATCTTCCGTCCAGCGCAAGCCGCCAATAAGTTTTACGTCATCGGTGACATTGTAATACACCTCGCCGAACAAGGCGTAGGAATTGAGCGTGTAGGGATTTTGATTGAGAAAATAGTTGTGACCTTTGTTGTTCAGGCTTTCCAACGGATTTGGATCGATATATTGGCAGGACAGTTCGCCTTCCACACCGAGATGCGTATTTTTGTAGGGGTCGGAATTACGAAGGCCGCCAACCAGGCAGTTGATATTGTCAGAAACACCTACAACCCAAGGATCGGTTTGGAGTTTGCCTGCGCCGCCATTGTGGTTCCAGGTATAGGTAGCAAGCGTAAGCGAATTGATGAAGACGTAGTAGTTTTCCATTGTTTCGTAGTGAAGGTAATTGCCCCCCACACTGAAATTGAACGGACCGCTGAAGCGTGAAGACAGGCGAAATTCCTGACTGAGCTGCCAAGCGCGCTCTGTCGAAAGATCCTGCGCGACAAGGCGGTCACTGCATCCAAGTTGCGGATCGCAGAAAACGCCGTTCGCATCTGTCGTGCCCAATTTGCCGTTGGGTTCAAATACGCCAGGTGCTGTGTTGAACCTGTTGTAGTCCTGTGTAGACCATAGAAAGTCGTTGTTGAATCCGGTCTGCGATGTGAAAGTCAGTTCAGGGGTAACCTCAAAATCTGCGTTCAGTTCGACTGTATCGTTTTTTGCTTTGTAGATGGGATTTAGCGCAGATTCGATAATGCGCAGATTGGTCGATTGCGTTGTGCTGACATAAGGATCGAAGTTGATATCTTGATTGACCGGAACTTCAATGGCGGAAAGCGATGAATAATAGGGCAACGAAATGCCATTAGGCACTTGGAACGCATCGCGCGAATAAAGCGAGGTCAATTCGCAACCCTGGCTGAGATAATGATTGGGAACATAGGCCGCGATGCCATAGCCACCCGCGGTTGATGCGCCATCCACCTCATCCGGCACTGGCGCGGTCTTGCACAACTGCTTCGCTGTGCGCATCCGGTCATCATGTTCGGAAAAATGCTCCCACATCGCGGTGATGTGGAGGCGTTCGAACGGCTTGAGGCTCAAGGTGAGGCGGCCAGACCAGAGGTCGCGCCCATCGATCCGTTTTTGCGTGAGATCGTTGAAAGAATAACCTTGCCGCTTGGTCCATTCACCTGCAAGGCGCAAAGCCACGCGGTCATCGACCAGCGGAATATTGATCATGCCTTCGAAGCGTTTCTGATGATAATTGCCGAGTTCGCCACTCGCCATCGCTTCGAATTGATCGGTCGGTTTAGCCGTCGTCAGGTTCACCACACCAGCCGTCGCATTGCGCCCGTAGAGCGTGCCTTGCGGCCCCCGCAAGACTTGGGCTTGCGCGAGGTCGTAGAATTCCTGTTCGAAAAAGTGATTGCGGATAAACGGAATGTCGTTGAGCGCAACCGCGACAGCCGGGTCGGTCGTCACAGAAATCGCCTGTGTGCCGATGCCGCGAATCTGGATGTTGTAGCCGGTGAAATTTGTCTTTGAGAAAGTGAGGTTTGGCACCTGCTTCACCAGGTCCGGCCCGCCTGCCGTTTGGGTAGCGGTGAGCTGTTCCTGGCTGAGGGCGGTGATGGAGATCGGGATGGATTGCACATCGGCGCCGCCGAGTTTGGATGACGTGACGGTGACGGTTTCCACAGCGACACGCGGAGCGGGTGCTGCTTGCGCGATGCGGATGTCGGCCAATTCGGAGGCATTGTTGGTCGAAGATACCCCTCGCACGATTCCGATAGCGCCCGAAGAATCGCGCCGCACGCTGAACCCGGTTCCATTCAGCAGCCGCGACAGCGCCTCATCGCGCGGCAAGGCTCCCTTCACACCATTGGTGCGCATGCCTTTGAGAGCGCTTTCCGACACCATCAATTGAACGCCCGTTTCGGCCATATAGTTGCCGAGTGCGGCGCGCAGATCACCTGCCGGGATATTGAAATTTTCGGCGAACGCTGTGCCCGAAATACAGGCAACGCAGGCGCCACCCAACAAAATCGACTTCATAAAATGATTCATGCAATCCCCCCTTGATACGAAGTGGTTCCATCACCTTCACGCCCCGTCAGCGCGAAATAACAATCTGCCTGTCCCGGTTTTCTACATGCAGGCCCAGAACATCCTGGGCCAGCCTCGCAAAAGCGGTGACGTTTCCGGCCTGAAAAGTGCCGTAGATCGCCTGCCCCGCGATGTCGGGATCGGCAATAACAATCTTGCGGCTGTTGTAGCGGTTGAACTCTGCCGCCGCGTCGGCAAGCGTGGTGTTGTTGAACACAATCACGCCTTTCTGCCAGGCGAGTGTGTTGCTGATTTCGCGCGCCGTTGCCCGCTCGACCGAAAGGGACGACACCGAGGCGACAGCGACATCGCCGGGCGTGAGCAGAACGGAATGCTGTTGAATTTCAGGATCGGCGGATTTCAGCTCGGCACGCCCCTCTATCAACGCAACTTCCAAACGATTTGGATTTTTGCGGATCAGGAATTTTGTGCCGAGGTCGATCACGCGGTGTTTTGCGACGTCCACGGTGAAGGGGCGCTTGCCTTCGTGAACAATATTGAAAAACGCTTCTCCGCGAACGAGTTCGGCATAGCGCTCGTTGCGCCCTATGCGGGTGCGCAGCACGGTGCCGGTGTTAAGCTCGATCACCGATCCATCGCCAAGGGTGATCGTGCGTTGCTCGCCGAGCGCCGTGGTGAAAACATGTTCGGATGGGGCGGACAGATAGTGAAAACCGACGCTGCCCAGCCCCGCCATCAGCACAATGGCGGCGGCGAAACCGGCAAGTCGGCCACGCATGTTGCGAAGCCGCGCCAATACCGGTCGGGCAGATACCGATGGGCGCAGCGCTGCCAGCCGCTCAGTTCTGTCCCAGCCCGCTTCCAGACGCAGGAATGCAATTTCGTGGGCCAGTGATTGGGCAAGCCAGGCGTCGAGCGCGGCCTTGTCCTGCGCCGTCCAGGATGAAAACTGGCGGCGCTCCAGCCATTCTGATGCCTGTTCTTCGACATCCAACGCGTTGTTCGCAAAAAGACCGCTCATTCAGGCCTCCTTACGGATGGCGCTTCGCTATAAAGAATGTTGACCAGCGTGCGCATACCGCGTGCCAAATATTTGGCGACCGTTTGTTCGGCGATGCCCATGCGTTCAGAGATTTCGCGGCGCGACAGCCCTTCGATACGGCCAAGCACCACGGTCTGGCGACATTGCGGCGGCAACCTGTCCAGCGCGGCCTGCAAATGGCGCAGCTCATCGCGCCCCTGCGTCACCCGGTCTGGCCCCGGCATGTCAGCCGCGGTTTCCAGTGCTTCCAGATCGGCAACGGCCTCTATGGGCACGATATTTGCGCGGCGGACACAATCAATCAGCAGATTGCGGGCGGTTGCGAACACAAACTGGCGCGGGCGTTCGGGCAAACCTTCCAGCGCGGATTTGTAGACCCGCATATAGACCTCTTGGCGAAGGTCAAAAATGTCGCTCTGGTTGCGCCAATTGTGCTGCAAGAACTGCATCAGCGCCGCCTCCAGCGGCAATACCTCGCGGACAAACCACAACCGGACCTCGGGCGCGTTCACATGCGCACCCTGGCTGTGGGCCATGTCACGATGGTTATCCATTCCTTCGACCATCCCTTGCCGATCCGCTCCGATAGGGGCGTAGAGCCTCGGCCTCATATATTCCGACGAGCAAGTGGGCCGGATGGGGCTAGTCGATAGCAAGATTTTTTGCGGAAAATGGCAGCGCGGGGGCAAATGGGCCCAAAAAGCAATCGGGCGGCGGACAAAGTGCCCGCCGCCCGACATTTTATTGCTGAAAGCTGCTTACCAGTTTTTGGTGATGCGCAGGCCGAACAGACGTGGATCGGTGGTGAAGATGTTGGTGGTCAGCGCCGTATCGTCAGAGTTGAGGAAGGTTCCGGTGATTGCAGTCGTGTCCATCACGTTCTTCACATAGGCCATTACCTGCCAGCCATCCTGATTGGTGAGGATCACGGCGAGGTTGATGTTGGTGTAGCCGTGAATCTGGTCGTAGGGCTTCATGTTGTAGATGCGGGAGTAGGAATTGCCCTGCCAGTAGAAGTCACCCCGCAGCGTGCCTGCCCAATCGGCGCTCAGCGGCATGGTATATTGCGCGCCAACTGAGAGCGTGAAGTCTGGTGTGTTGGGCAATTTGTTGCCGCCAAGATTTTTGTAGAAACCCTGGCCTTGATTGGGGAACACCTCTTCGTTGAAGGGAAAATCCGGCCCGCCGGTGAATTTTGTGATGTCAGGCGTGATGCCGGCCATGCGGAAAGCATTTGGAAACGCAGCGCCTGGACAAAGACTGGGAAGGCTCTGCCCATCCGGCAGGTTGTTCGCCCGGTTTGCGGCGATGTATTGCTCGACTACCGACTTTTTCGCCACGCAATTGGATGGGAGAAGCACAAAAGGCTTAAGGATGGTGTATTCGTCCTCATGGCCATTGAGCCTATCCATCATATCGATGGAATATTGATTGTCGTTGACGCGGCTACCTTGAAAGCCCGCTGCAGCATTGAGGCGAAAGCCGGGAAACGGTTCCCACGCCCCTTCGAATTCACCGCCCCAGACCTTAGCATCGAAATTCTGGTTGATCGCGGTGCGCGCAACGATTTGCGAAATCTGATAGCCCTTATAATCGTAATAGAAAAAGCCGCCGTTCAGGGTGATGGCGCCATCGCCCAGCGTGTTCTTGGTTCCGACTTCATAGGCGTTGATAAATTCGGGCTTGAAGGTCTGCGGATAGGGCAGGATTTGTACATATGGACCCAGCCCTGCAAAATCAGCCTTGGAAAAACCGATACCCGGTGGATTGGCGCCGCCGCCCTTATAGCCATGGGCGAAGGAGGCAAAGAGCATGGTGTCATCGGTGAAATCAAAGTCCGGCGTCCATTGCACATTCAGACGCCCCGTGACCTCGCCCCAATGCTGCTTGATGTCGGGCAATGCGGGATAGCCCCGATCCACCATGCCGCCTGTCGTAAGGTAAGACGACAGCAACAATTGTGTTGGCACCGGGGTGAAGGTTTTGTGATCCGACGTGTAACGCAAGCCAGCCGTCAGCTTCACATCCGGGACGACCTGATAATAGACCTCGCCAAAGCCTGCCCAAGAGGTCAGCGAATAGGGATTTCGGCTGCGGAAATAATTGTGGCCTTCGCCGTCGATACTTCCCAGCGGGTTAGGGTCAATATACATACAGCCCTCCGTGCCCGGTGAACCGACAGGTGCCGGGGGCGCATTGGTGCCGTTTTTCATCAGACACGTATTGACGTCGGCAGTGCCATTTCCGATAACGGTGTTGAGCTGCGCCAGCGCGGTGATCAAGTTGAAAAGGACGTAGTAATCCTCTTCAGTCTTGTAGCGGGTATAGTTGGCGCCGACGCTGAAATTGAGCGGGCCTTCAAATTTTGAAGCAAGGCGAATTTCCTGATTGAACTGCCAGCTTTTGGCCCTCGAGATGTCCACGCCCACGATGGATTTGGAGCAACCGAGCTGCGGATCGCAATAAATCCCCCCCGGCGTAATGGGCGTGGGATTTTCCCATCCTGGAAGAAACCCTTCCAGACCATCAGAGTCATTGAAGATCGGCACCGTGTTGAATCGGTTATAGTCCTGCGTGGAATAGTAATAGTCCTTGTTGTAGCCAGTCTGCGACGTGAAGGTCAGGCCGGGCGTGACATCCACATCGACATTGAGCTGATAGACATCATTTTTGGAGCGAAACTTGGGGTCCATCGCAGATGCGATTTCCCGCAGATTTGTCGATTGCATCCTGCCGCCATAGGGATCGATCGGGTTGCGGTATGGATCATCTCCGCCCAAAAGTGGGATCTGCCCCGCCCACCCACCGACACCTGGTTTGAAACCAAGCTTTCCGAGGTTCTGATCCAACCCTGCCAGCACCAGCGGCAGGCTGTTGCCATTTGGCGTGCCGAAGGCACCTGGCTCATACATGGAGCCGGGCAAGCAGCCTTGGCTCAATTGCGCGCGGACAAAGCCTTCCAGATTTTGTTGCGCGCCCATGGACTCCGGCCCCGGATCGCGGTGGCAAAGTTGTTTGCCGGTGCGCGAGCGGTCGTCGGCTTCGTCGAAATGTTCCCAGATCGCGGTGGCGCGGACCCAGCTCACCGGCGACAACGCCACGGTTGCACGGCTGGACCAGAGATTGCGGCCATTCACATTGTGTTTGGTGATGGAGTTGTAGTCGTAGCCATCGCGTTTGGTCCACGCACCTGCCAGGCGGATGCCGAGTTTATCATCCAGCACCGGCACGTTGAGCATGGCTTCGAGGCGGCGGCCATTGTAATTGCCGACATCGACCGACGCCATGGCTTCATAGTGATCGGTTGGTTTGGCGCTGACCACGTTGACCACGCCTGCGGTCGCGTTACGGCCATAGAGAGTCCCTTGCGGGCCGCGCAGCACTTCCACCGAGGCGACGTCGTAGAATTCCTGCTCGAAGAAATGGTTGCGGATGAAGGGCGTGTCGTTGAAGGCGACGGCGACCGCCGGATCGGTGGCAACTGAGATGGCTTGTGTGCCAATGCCGCGAATTTGGATGCTGTAGCCGCTGAAATTGGTTTTGGTGAAGCTCATATTCGGCACGGATTTGATGAGGTCCGGGCCGCCCGCAATCTGCTGTGAGGTGAGTTGTTCCTGCGTCAGCGCGGTAATGGCGATGGGAAGCGTTTGTACATCGGCGCCGCCGAGTTTTGACGATGTAACTGTTACGGTTTCGACGCTGCGCGACACCTGTGCCGCTTGTGCGATTTGCAGGGGCGCCTCGATGGCGGAGGATTGGCCCGGCATCACGGCAACGGCGCCCGATGCGTGGCGGTGCATCACAAAACCGCTGGTGGAGAGAATACGCGCCAGCGCTGCATCTTTTGACAGATTGCCGTGGACACCGCTGGTCATTGCGCCGCCGATCGCATCGCCGGAGACGATAAGGGCAACGCCCGTTTGCTTGCTGTAGGCGGCCAATGCGCCTTTGAGATCGCCCGCCGGAATGTTGAACGATTCCGCGAACGCCGTGGTCGTCAGGGCGATGCAGGAGCCTGCCAGCAATATGGATTTGAAGAGTGATGCGTTCGTCATAGTCCCCCCTTTAAGTTGCGTGTTGGGCGTTTGCCCTCAGCGTGAAATGGCAATCATGTCTGCGCGCCGCTCGACGCGAAGGTTGAAAACTTCCTGAGCAATGTCGATGAAGGCGTTCAGGTCTTGTTTGGGAAAGGTGCCCACGACTTTCAGACGTGCGGCCGCTTTATCGGTAATCACAATTTGCCGTGCGTTGTAACGATTGAACTCCGCCACAGCATCCGCCAGCGTGGTGTTGTCGAAAATCAGCACACCGCTGCGCCAGCCCAGCTCATTGGCAAGCTGGTGTTCGGACGCATGTTTCACAAACACGGTGCTTGCGGTAGCAATGGCGACATCGCCGGGCGTCATCAATACGGCTTGCGGCTGTTGCTTGCGGTTTCCGGCATCGAACCAGATGCGGCCATCAATCAACGCCACTTCCAGCCGGTCGGGCGATTGGCGCACAAGAAATTTGGTTCCGAGCACCGTGATGCGGCGCGTGCCTGCGGCGACCACGAAGGGGCGCTTGGCATCGTGTGCAATCTGAAAATACGCTTCGCCCTTGTCTATCGCGGCGAAACGATGATCGGGGCTGACATCGGTGCGGATTTGCGTGTCGGTATTGAGTTCGATCTTCGATCCATCGACCAGCGAAACGATTTCGTGCCCGCCCTTTGGCGTTGTGTGGAATTGTTCACGCGTGCCCGGCGTGAACAGCAAAAACCCGCCGCCAAGAATGGCGATGGCGGCGCAACCCGCCACCAATTTCGCCAATGCCGCGAGAAACGGGCCGCGCTGCTCGGGCGCTACCGCGCGCCGTTCAAAAGGGCGCACCGCAATGAGGCGGGCGGTCTGATCCCACGCCGCTTCCACACGCCAGAAGGCGAGAAGATTGCCGGGCGATTGAGCGAGCCAGGCGTCCAGACTGGCCTGATCGTCCGGGCCCCAATCGGCGCGGTCGCGCTGTTCCAGAAAGGCGGCGGCACGGGCTTTGGCGTTTTGCGCATGTGGCGGCGGGGGCATTTCGGGCACGCTCATGATTTGCCTGACCCGGCGTTATTTGCCTCTTCAGGGGCCGCGTAAATCAAGTCGGCCAGCGCATACATGCCGTCCATCAGATAGGCCGAAACGGAGGCTTCACTGACGCCCATGCGCAGCGCAATCTCACCGCGTGAGAACCCTTCCACCCGGCGCAGAAGCAGCGCCTCCCGCAACCGTGGCGGCAGCCTGTCCATGGCGGTTTGCAGGCGGCGCAATTCGTCGCGGGCGATGGCGCTGCGATCCGGGCCCGGCGCATCCATGGCGATGCCCAGCGCATCCAGATCGGCCACCGCCTCGATGGGGATGACCTGCTGCTTGCGCACCCGGCTGATTAAAAGATTGCGGGCGGTGGTGAAAACGAAGGGGCGCGGCGCTTCGGGCAGTTTGTGGCAGGCGGCTTCGAACACGCGGATATAGACATCGTGGAGAATGTCCTCTACCTCGCTTTGTTCGCGCCAGTTGCGCCGCAGGAACCGCATCAAAAGCGGCTCCAGAGGAAGCACCTCACGCAGAAACCAGGCTTTGACTTCCGGCGAGCCCATAGTTTCAGAGGAGCCAAGGCATGCGCCCGCTTGGGGGCCGCCCGTATCCTTGCGATGTGAATCCGACGTTTCGATCATCCCCCAAAGCTTTCCGGCCTTATTATGAGGCCTGAGCCAAGGACCACATCTGGATAGACGCGGCCAGTCACCGGAAATGAGTGCCGCCACCCGCAAAAAAATGGCCGATGCATGGATTGGGATAATTTTCTTTCGTTAACACGGGGGGCATTGTAGGTTGCACCATCCTTTTTTGGCTCAAAGCCCGGTGGTGCTCTGCGTGACTCATGTGCAAAGCGGGCAAAACCTGCCCTTCCCTGCTGCCCCTGAAAGAGCGCTGCGCCAGCAGGCATCAAAAGCACTTTCGGCGGTCGTACCCTGCTTCAACGAAGAACCGGGGCTGGCGGCGCTAGTGGCGCGGCTTTCGGCGGCCTGCGCGCAGGCAGTGGGCGATGATTTCGAGATTGTTCTGGTCAATGACGGCTCGAAAGACGGCACATGGGCCGAAATTTTGCGCCTTTCGGAAGACGTGCCCCAACTGGTCGGCGTGAACCTGGCGCGCAATCATGGCCATCAACTTGCGCTCACCGCCGGGCTGTTCCTGGCGCGCGGGAAGCGGGTTTTCATCGTCGACGCAGACCTGCAAGACCCGCCGGAGCTTTTGCCCCAGATGATGGCCGCGCTGGATGCGGGGTTTGATGTCGCCTATGGCCAGCGGATACAGCGCGACGGCGAAACCTGGTTCAAAAAAGCAAGCGCCAGCGCCTTTTATCGCCTGCTGCAACGGTTGACCGATGCGCCCATCCCCGCCGACACCGGCGATTTCCGCCTGATGACGCGCCAGGTGTTGGACGTGCTGCTCTCCATGCCCGAACAACACCGCTTCGTGCGCGGCATGGTGGCGTGGATCGGCTTCCGCCAGACCGCCATCCCCTATCGCCGCGATGCGCGCTTTGCGGGGGACACGAAATACCCTTTACGCAAGATGATTGCCTTCGCGATGGATGCAATCACCGGCTTCTCAGTCGCCCCGCTGCGGCTTAGCCTGTATCTGGGCCTGCTTTCGGTATTCTCAGCCATCGTGCTTGGCGCTTTCGTCTTTTGGTCGTGGCTTACCGGCCATACCGCGCCAGGCTGGACCAGCATTGCCATCATCGTTCTGGCATTCGGCGCGATGCAGATGATCTGCCTGGCAATCCTCGGCGAATATCTTGGCCGCACATATATGCAAACAAAGCATCGCCCGCTTTTTATCATTCAGACAATTCATCAAGGAAAGAGCCGCACGCATGATTCTTGATCTCGCGAAGAAAACACTCAGCTATCCGGTCGTGTTCGACACCTATCAAACGATGGTTGGCTCACCGCGCGCGCATCGCAGGATCATCTCGGAAATGGTGCGCCCGAAACCGGAAGACCGCCTTCTCGATATCGGCTGCGGCGTGGGCGCAATTGTACCGTTCCTGCCCGCCGACATCGATTATGTCGGCATCGACATCAGTCCCGATTACATCGCCAAGGCGCGGAAGGATTATCCCGGCAGGCGAGCCTTCTTTTGTACCGACGTAGCTGTGGCCGATGCGACCATGTTGGGCACCTTCGACCTCGCTGTGTCCTTCGGCGTGTTTCATCATGTACCGGACGATGTGGCCCACCAGATGGCCCAGCTCGTGCGCCGGGTGGTGAAGCCTGGCGGGCGCTTTATCACCATCGACCCGTGCTACGTGCCGGGCCAGAACAGAATTGCGAAAACCCTGATTGATAACGACCGCGGAAAATTCGTGCGGGATGCGGCAGGCTACCGGGCCATTGTCGATGGGTTGGGGCCAACGCAGGCCGAAGTGCATCACGACCTGTTGCGTATCCCCTATACCCAGATTGTCATGGACGTCACATTAGCCCTTTAAGCGTCAGCATTTCGATATGACCTTGAAAACCCCATTTTCATCCGCGCAGGCTATCGGCGCGCGCACAGGATTTATCTTTCTGGCGCTCTTGCCTGTCGCAGTATGGCTGACCAATCCGCATGTCCTGGGCAATGTGATCGGAGATGTTGATACATGGTTCTATTTTGGCAGTTTCATGGATGTTGGCCGTTATAGCGACCTGCAATTCCACGGGCCGGGCGATTACTACGCCACGCGCCTTCCCTTCATTATTCCCGGCTACATCGTATTTCATCTGTTTTCACTGGAATGGGCCAAAGCGGTTTTTGCCTACCTCGCCTATTCCGCCATCATTTGGCCGCTGTACTACACACTGCGCGCCCATATGGCGTCGCGTACTGCGCAATTGGCGGTAATGCTGATTGCTGCCGATCTTTTCGTCACCCGCACCGTCAACTGGAACTACGTCGATACAGGTGTGATGGCGTATCAGGCACTGACGTTTGCTGCGCTGACTGCCGCTCGAACCAGCCAAAGACAGACTATGTGGGCGGGCATTGCGGGGTTTCTGTTCACCTGCTCGATCTTCTGCCACCTTGGCTCAGCATTGGCGATTATCCCCTTTGCCGGGTATGCATGGTTGTGCTTCGAGCCCAACAAGCAATCGCCGCGCGGTCTGCTTAAACTACTGGGCGCGGCAGTGGCCGGCGTGGCGATCTGCCAAATTCTGATCGGCGTCCTGAATGTATGGATCAACCAGGGGAATTTCTTTTTCTTCTTACTCCTCCTGAAGATCGGGAGAGGAGAAACCCACTCGCTGGATGCCTGGCTCACGCCCATTCTGGCGCTACGTGATAATCCCTGGCTGGCTCTGCCATTTGCAAGCTGGGTCGCGTGCGGGCTTGCATTGGCTGGCGCCGCACTTCGCCTGGTGAAACTTGAGCGTTTCCAGCTTTACGCCCTGCTCACTGCTTTCGGCACCTGTTCAGTGCTCTATCTGCTTGATAGCGGACGGCTGACTTATTTTCTTGGCCGAGCGGGCCTGTATGCCACGCTCTATCTGATCTTCTGCTATATCGGCATTGCTGGGCTGCTGATGCGCGGCAAAGCACTCTCCATGCTCGCCACCCTTGTCATCGGCGCAACCTTTCTGCTGACGCTGCTGATCCGGCTACACTACAACGGCACAACCATTCCGGGGCTTCCCACCCTTTCTGGTGGCGTCTGGCTGGCGGGACTGGGCGTGGGGCTTGCGCTTGCAGCCGGGTTCTTCATCTCGAACACACGCCTAAAAACGGCCGTGTTCTGTATCGCTGCCGTGCCGACATTATTCATTCACTGGACATTCGACGATACGCGCGACGCCTATCGGGCTTTCACTGAACTGCGTCAGATGTCGGACAACAAACTGCCTATCATCTGGGCGGATATCAATGACCCGCTCTACCGCAGTGTGATCCTTCCCTTGACCGCCAGTTTCACCGAGCGTGGTTGGTGGGTAAGGGGCGACCAGTTTCCCAAGACGCCACCAAGCGCCTATGATGGGGATCTCGTATTTGTGGTCAGCAGCACATTGCGTTCGCTGAACGAGGTGCAGAAACTCGTCTCCCCCCATGTCGATCGCGTCGTCCCAGTGAGCGAACGGATTTTGCATCTGTCACGCGGAGACTTGTGGATCGGCACGCTTCGGATTTGGAACTGGATTGGCTTTCTCGGCGATATGAACCAGAACGAGTTGAAAAACGCCCAAACGCCCGCCGCGCAATTTTTCACGCTTGTGGCCCGCACCGAAGGCGGTTCGCGTCATTCAATCGAAGGAAAAGAGGGCAAGCTGACATTCGGACCCTACATGACATTGGCAAAAGGTCGATATGAGGTCACCATCATTTATGGCCCCAGCAGTGGCGACCAAAATTGGGACGTCACAGCCCAGATCAGAGACAGGGCGACGGCGCTGATTAAAGGCCCATTGCCACCTACTACAAAACACGATGCCCGAGTGACTGCCAAGCTGGATCTGCCCAAGGGTGCCTACGGTGTCGAAATCCGCACCCAGTATTCTGGGCAAGGCACGCTTTCGGTGCACCGGATCGGCCTCAGGCCACTTCCCGATGCCGCCGCATCGCCCAATGCGGCACCCTAACGCTTGACAGTTTCGCCCAGCGCGGCCGACTTATGCCCCATGGTCCGCAACCTCCGCCTTGCTGCTGTCACGCTCGCGCTTACCGCGATGCTGCTGCGTGCATTGCTGCCCGCGGGCTTTATGCCAGGGGTGGCGGCGGGGGGCTCCTCCATTGTCGTCTGCACCATGGATGGGCTGGTGCGGATTGCGCTGGATGCCGATGGCAAGCCCATCAAAAAGCAGCCCACACAGGACGATGCGCATCATCAGCAGCTCTGCCCGTTTGCGGCAGCGGTGCAGATCGCCTCGCCCTCCTCTGCCGGGGCGCTGATTGCACCCAGCCACATCTCCACGCTGACGCTTGAGGTTCAGCCGCAGCCCCGCCTTGCCGCTTTTGAGCGGCACAGGGCGCAATCTCCCCGCGCGCCACCATTCGCCTGATCTGACGCATTTCGCGGCTGCGCCCGGTGTTGCGGGTGCGGTCCCCGCATGTCTCATTGGATCACGTGGAACAACCATGAAACCTTCCCGCCGCCTTGTTGGCGCATCCTTCTGCCTCGCCTGTATCAGCACAACCGCATCTGCCGAACATTTGCGGTTAAACACCGAAACGGTTGTCGTGACAGGCACGCGCGGGCCGCAAGCCCATCACCCCGGACAATCTGAAAGTATGAGCGCGGGAAGCGTCGAAAAGCGCGTCAATGTCGTCAACACCGAAGACTTCCTGAAATATCTGCCGAGCGTTCTGGTGCGCAAACGCCATATCGGCGACACACAATCGCCCATCGCCACCCGCACCTCCGGCGTGGGCTCCAGCGCCCGCAGCCTGATCTATGCGGATGGGATTTTGCTGTCGGCACTGATCGGCAACAACAACACCTCTGCCTCGCCGCGCTGGGCCATGCTTGCGCCAGAGGATGTGGCGCGGGTGGATGTGATGTATGGACCATTCGCCGCGCAATATGCCGGTAACTCCATCGGCACAGTGGTCGAGTTCACGACCCTTATGCCACAGGCGTTCGAGGTGACGGCGCGGGCGCAAGGCGCGCTGCAAAGCTTCAGCCAATATGGCAAGCACAGCACCCCCGCCACCGCGCAACTGAGCGCCGCGATGGGGGACCGGCTGGACCGATTGGCCTTTCGGCTGAGCATCAACCATCTCGATACCAACAGCCAACCACTGTCCTACATTACGCTTGCGCGGCCTGCCTCGCCCAGTGGCGCAGGGTTTGCGGTCACCGGCGCCACTGCGGATGTGAACCGCACCGGCGTCCCCGTTGCCGTGCTGGGTGCGGGCGGGCTTGAGCATCAGGTGCAGGACAACCTCACCTTCAAACTTGCCTATGATCTGACAGACGACATTCAAGCGCGTTACACCTTCAGCCTGTTCAATCAGGTCGATAACGCCACCGCCGCGTCTTACTTGCGCGATGCCGCGGGCGACCCGGTCTATTCCGGCACGGTGAACATTGACGGTTACGCCTATGCCATCGGGGCAAGCGCTTTTTCCAATGGCGTTTCACGGCTTGGCCAAACCCATATCGCGCAAGGGTTTTCACTCGGTTCACAGAACAGTGACAACTGGCAATGGGATGCCACGCTCACGCTGTTCGATTTTGTGCGCGATACCCAGCGCATGCCCAATGAAGCGCTCCCTTCCGCCTTTGCGGGCGGCGCAGGCGCGCTGACGCGGATGGATGGCACAGGCTGGATCAACGCAGATGTTAAAGCCGCCTGGAAATTTGCAGCCGACCACCGCCTGTCTTTCGGCCTGCATCACGACCGCTATGCATTGGCGCAAAGCAAATTCGACACCGCCAATTGGCTCACCGGCCCGCAAGGGGTGATGACGGCACAATCACGCGGCAAAACCGCCACCAGCGCAATCTGGGCGCAAGAAGATTGGCAGATCGTCCCACACTTCAAAGCGGTGGTAGGCGGCAGGCTGGAACACTGGCGCGCGTTTGATGGCGTGAATTATTCACTCAGCCCCGCGCTCGATCACGCGCAAGCCCAACGCGCGGCAACGCGCATTTCACCCAAAGCCTCGGTGACGTGGCAGCTTTCCGATACTGACGTGCTCTCCGCCTCCTATGGTCGGGCCTATCGTATGCCCACGGTGACGGAGCTGTATCAAACCGTCACCACCGGCACGGTGCTTTCGGTGCCCAACCCCGACCTCAAGCCCGAACGCGCCGATTCATTTGAACTGTCTGCAGAGCATCTGTTCGCATCCGGGCGCGTGCGGATTTCTTTTTTCGAGGAACATCTATCCGATACCCTGCTCACCCAAAGCGCACCGCTGGGCGGATCGACCACCCTGTTCAATTATGTGCAGAATGTGGACCGCACACGCGCACGCGGGGTTGAAATGGTGGCGGACCAAAGCAATGTGCTGATCGATGGGTTGGATTTCTCCGGCAGCATTACCTTCGTCAATGGCCGCATCCTGGAAGATGCCGCTTTCCCCGCCGCCATCGGCAAGCGCATTCCGCAATTGCCGAAACTGCGCGCAAGCCTTGGCGCCACCTATCGACCGAGCGATGACTGGGCACTTTCGCTCGCCGCGCGCTATAGTGACCGCGCCTTTGGCACGATGGACAACAGCGACACTATTGCTAACACCTATCAGGGCTTTGGCGGTTATCTGGTGCTGGATGCGCGGGTTCATTATCAGATTGACGAGCAATGGAGCGCAGCGATCGGCGTGGATAATCTGAATAATCGGACATATTTCATCTTCCACCCCTTTCCGCAGCGCACCGTTCTGCTGGAGTTGAAATATGCGCGATAAGCGATACATCTTGCGAAAAGGAGCAAACGTCATGAAATATGCAACCCACACCAGCCTCCATGCCGCGGCCATTGCGGCGTTGGCGCTGTGCCTCACCGTTGGCGGCGCAAGCGGCGCGGAAGTCACGGTCAGCGATGGCTGGATGCGCGCATTGCCATCCGGCCTTCCGGCGGGCGGCTACTTCACACTGCACAATGGCGGCGAAAAGGCGCTGACATTGACGGGCGCAAACTCGAAAGCGTGTGGAATGCTGATGATCCACAAATCCAGCAAGATGGGCGGCATGATGCACATGGAAAGTGTGGACAGGCTGGACGTGCCCGCCCATGGCAGCGTGACCTTCGCGCCCGGCGGCTATCATCTGATGTGCATGGAGCCCACAGCCGAGATCAAGCCCGGCAACAGCGTGACGGTGCAGTTCTCCTTCGCGGATGGCACGACGGTGGATGCGCCCTTCGCCGTGCGCACGGCTGCCGGAAAATAGCCCAAGCTGACAAGTGGCGTTGACATGGCTAATATCGGCAAAGTCCGTGCGCTCCCGCACGGCAAGCATCGGTGTGCCCATGTCCCAAGTGCCCGTGCCTCAAGTGCTCAGCCCAATGCTGGAGCTTCGCCGTGAACAAATGTTCCCGACGCTCGACCCGGAAGATATTACCCGGCTCGAACGCTTTGGCGAACGTGTCCGGTTTGCAGCGGGCGAGCGCATGGTCTCCACGGGGGAAGTTTCGCGCGGGCTGTTTGTCCTGCTCTCCGGCGCGGTAGAGGTTTCCCAGCGCACGCATACAGGCCAAAAAAATATCACCACCTATGGCCCGCGCCAGTTTCTGGGTGAGTTGGCGCAGCTTTCCAACCGCCCCTCATTGGTGGATGCGAACGCGACCGAAGAGACAGAAGCGCTTGTCATCGCCTCGCGCCGTTTGCGCGACGTGCTGGTGGAAAATGCCGAGTTGGGCGAACACATCATGCGCGCGCTCATTTTGCGCCGCGTCGGCCTTTTGGAAACGGGGGCCGGTGGGCCCGTGGTTGTGGGCATTGCGGGCCAATCGGATGTTTTGCGGCTGGAAGGATTTCTGGGGCGCAACGGTCATCCGTTTCAGCGGCTCGATCCACAAAGCGATAGTTGCGCGCAAACGCTGGTGGAGAGGTTTCACGTCACGCCGGAACAACTGCCCATCGTGCTGTGCCCAAACGGCCAATTGCTGCACAACCCATCGGAGAGCGCACTCGCGCGCTGTCTCGGCCTTGTCAGCCCGATCAACCCCGACACGCTGTTCGATGTGGCGATTATCGGCGCAGGCCCCGCGGGCCTTGCGGCAGCGGTGTATGCGGGATCGGAAGGGCTGTGCACCATCACAGTGGATTGCCGCGCCTTTGGCGGACAGGCGGGGGCATCTTCCCGCATCGAGAATTATTTGGGCTTTCCCACCGGCATCAGCGGCATGGCGTTGATGGCGCGCGCTTACAATCAGGCGCAGAAATTCGGCGTCGACATGGCGATCCCGGATGAGATCATCCGCCTGCGCGCAATGGCAGATCAAGGGTTCGCGCTCGATCTGGCCAATGGCGAAATCATCAACACGCGCGCCGTGGTGATTGCCAGCGGCGCGATGTATCGCAAACTCGATGTGCCAAATCTGGCCGAATTCGAAGGCACATCGGTACATTATTGGGCTTCCCCGCTCGAAGCGCGCTTGTGCACGGGGCAAGAGGTGGCGCTGGTCGGCGCGGGAAACTCCGCCGGTCAGGGCGCAGTTTATCTCGCCGCCCGCGTGAAAAAAGTCTGGATGATCGTGCGGGGGCCGAGCCTTGAAGCCACCATGTCGAGCTATCTGGTCGAGCGCATCCGGGCGCAGCCGAATATCGAGGTGTTGACGCAAACAGAAATTGTGGCGCTTGAAGGGGAAGGCCGTAATCTCAGCACCCTCACCTTGCATAACCGCCGCACAGGCGAGACAACATCCAAACAAGCCAATCACCTGTTTCTGTTCATTGGTGCGGCGCCCAATACCGATTGGCTGGAGAGCAGCAAAATCGCACGCGATGCAAAAGGCTTCATCCGCACCGGCGAAGAGGCGGGCCGCGACCCGCTTGAAACCAGTATCGACGGCGTGTTCGCGATTGGGGATGTGCGTGCCGGGTCTATCAAGCGTGTGGCTTCCTCGGTAGGCGAAGGGGCGCAGGTTGTGGCGGCGCTTCACGGCTATCTCGCCAGAACCCGCCAACCCGACACAGAAGTGGAGCCCATCTTGGCAGTGGAGACTCTATGATGGCCGAAACCTGCACCCATCTGTCTACCATTGAAGACGTGAGCCCGAGCGCGCGCGGCTGCGAGGAATGTTTGAAGACCGGCTCGCCCTGGGTGCATTTGCGGCTGTGCCGCACTTGCGGCCATGTCGGCTGCTGCGACAGTTCTCCCAATAAACACGCGACCAAACATTTCCACCGCACCAAACACCCGATCATCGAAGGCTATGACCCGCCCGAAGGCTGGGGCTGGTGTTATGTGGACGAAGTGATGTTCGACCTCAGCGACCGCATGACGCCACAAAATGGACCCATTCCCCGCTTTGTTTGAGCGGCGGGATTTCAGCGAGGAGCACGCGAATGCCCAAGAAATATACAGACGAGGAACTTGTTGGCCTGATCAAATCTTCAGGCTGGGCGCTGGACGACAAAAAGAACCCCACCCCGATTGCGGGCACGCTGGAAGATGTTTTGAAGGCGCGCCATCAACAGCATCAAAGCGGGGAAGAACTCGGCCTGATCCGGCGGCTCGAAACTTCGGCAGAGCTGGACATGATCCAGATTGAAAAACTGTGGCGCTATCTCGGCCTTCCCGTCTGAACCGGCGCTTATTCCCCGGCAGGCCGCGTGATGAGGCGGGCGCTGCGATTGCCGGTGGCATAAATCCATAGCCAGTTCATCGCCACGGCAAACCGGTTGCGCAGTCCGATCAGAAAATAGATGTGGGCAATGCCCCACACCCACCAGGCAAGCCAGCCGGTGAGCCTGATCCAGCCGAAGTCTATCACCGCCGCGCGTTTGCCGATGGTCGCAAGACTTCCAGCATGTTTGTAGCGGAATGGGCGCACGCGGTGATCACCGCGAAGGCGCGCCATGATGGTGCGCGCGACATGGCGCCCCTGCTGCTTGGCCGCAGGCGCGATCCCGGGCACAGGTTCGCCATGCCAGGCATCAATCGTCGCCGTATCGCCAATCACGAAAATTTCCGGATGGCCGGTAACGCTTAAATCCGCCTCAACCTTGATGCGGCGCGCGCGATCGGCTTGTGCATTCAGCCAAAGGGCGGCGGATGATGCCTGAACACCAGCCGCCCAGATGATGGTCCGCGCCCGCAATCTGGTCTCATTGAACACCACGCCTTGCGCATCGCATTCCCGCACCGGCTGGCCAAGCCGAACCTCGACACCGAGTTTTTCCAGCGCGCGACAGGCATAGGCGGAAAGGCTTTCGCGGAAACTCGGCAGAACACGTGGCCCCGCCTCAATCAGAACCACGCGCGCGGCACGCGGGTCAAAATTGCGAAAATCCTTGCGCAAATTTTGATGCGCAAGTTCGGCGATGGTTCCAGCCAGTTCGACGCCGGTGGGGCCACCGCCGATAATCACAAAGGTCAGCAACGCCGCGCGCAGTTCAGGATCGAGTTCGCGTTCCGCCATCTCGAAGGCAAGCAGGATCTTGCCCCGAATATTGGTCGCATCTTCCAGTGTCTTAAGGCCGGGCGCGTGCGCCGCCCACTCGTCACGGCCGAAATAGGCATGGCGCGCGCCGGTGGCGAGCACCAGCGTGTCATAGGCAATCGCCTCACCACCATCGAGAAGAACAAGGCGCGCCGCCTTGTCGATGCCGGTCACGGCGGCAAGCAATGTCGTCACATCTTTTCGTTTGCGCAACAGATGGCGAATGGGCCAGGCGATTTCGGACGGGGCAAGGGATGCGGTGGCGGCCTGATAGAGAAGCGGCTGAAACAGATGGTGGTTGCGCCGGTCGATAATGGTGATCCGAGCCCCCGCCAGACCATGTGCGGCCTCAAGACCGCCAAACCCGCCGCCCACAATCACGACGTGATGAGAAGACATCTCCAACTGCCATGTCCTGCCGCCGCCAGCACACTCTATCACAGGGCCGAAAAGAAGGGCCGCGCTGCCGAAGCAGGGCGTAGATGAGGGCTGGGGGTTTAGGCTGGGATGGGGGCTTAAGCCTCTGGTGGCAAATAAATTATCCAATTGCGCCGCCCCCGCTGGACGAACGCTGCGCCCTCCCTTATGAAGGCCGCCTTCCGGCTGCCCAGGTAGCTCAGTCGGTAGAGCAGCGGATTGAAAATCCGCGTGTCGGTGGTTCGATTCCGCCCCTGGGCACCATCAAATCAAAGACTTAAGTCAGAGCGATCTTCGCGCTAGTCCGGCCCCGGCGGCGCTTCGGGATCAGGCGTGGCGTTGTCCCCCTCATCCTCCGGGCGGGAGGGAATCGCATAGCCACCCTTCAACCAACGGCCGAGGTCCACATCGGCGCAGCGGCGCGAGCAGAAGGGCCGGTAAAGCGCCGTCTGGGGTTTGCCGCAGATGGCGCAGGGCCGGGTTTCAGGGGGCAATGCCGACATCGAATCCTTCACGCGCAAAGGCATCGCGCGCCTCAAAAACCACCTGCGGGGCACCACGGCGGGCCAGTTGCTGGCGCACTTCCAACCCATGATCGTCTAGCCAGGCCACGATTTCGGGTGAGGCGCGGACTTGAATCTTGCGCCCCGGCGCGGCCATAGCCTCACGCTCCACCGCGCGCAACACTTCCAGCGCCACGCTGTCGCGCGTGCGGGTGCGCCCCTGCCCGTGGCACGGGCGGCAACTTTCACTCATCAGTTTGATCAGCGGATCGCGCACCCGCTTGCGCGTAATCTCTACCAGCCCAAATTCCGACATCGGCAAAATCTGCGTCGGCGTGCGGTCCTTGGCGAGGCTGGCGGTCAACACATCCAGCACCTTCTGAATATTCTCCGGCTCGCTCAGGTGAATGAAATCCACCACGATCAGCCCACCAATGCCGCGCAAGCGCAATTGGCGACCAATTTCATGCGCCGCTTCGAGATTGACCTTGGCGCTGGTCTCCTCAAGCCCGGTGGCGGCAGTGAAGCTGCCGGAATTCACGTCTATAGCGGTGAGCGCCTCAGTGCCTTCGATGGTGATCCACCCGCCGGAGCGCAGCGGCACGCGCCGCTCGACCAGCTGTTCGATTTCACCCTCAATGTCATACATGTCGAACAACATTCCGGGGCCTTCAAAGAGTTCGATCTTGCTTTCCGCATCAGGCATCGCCCGGCGGCAATATTCGCGGGCGGCACGCATCGCTTCATGATCGTCAAAAATCACGCGGTCTACCGATGCGCCCACTTCGTCGCGCATCGTGCGCTCAACGGGATCGAGATCGTGATAGAGCGTGGCGGGCGCAACCGCACTCTGCTGCCGCGTCAACACAGGCCGCCAGGCTTCGGCCAGCCGTTCAGCATCTTCCTTCAGATCGGAAAGATCGCAGCCAATGGCGGCGGTGCGGAAAATATAACCCGCCCCCGGCGCAAGGCTGCCATTGCCTTCGGCGATCATCTGTTCGCCCAGCGCAATCAGGCGCGCCCGTTCGGTTTCATCCTCAATCCGACGCGACAGCGCGACGCCGGACTGATTGGGAACGAGCACCGCAAGCCGCCCGGCAATGGTGACATTGGCCGAAAGCCGCGCGCCTTTTTCGCCAATCGGGTCTTTCACCACCTGCACAAGGATTTCTTCGCCCTCATGCACGCAATCGCTGATCTTGGGCGTGCGCTCATCATCGAAGCCCGGCAGATCGGCCAGACAGCGTGCCTCCCGCGCGCCCAGAAAGCCTGCCCGGTCCAGCCCCACTTCGACAAAAGCCGCCTGCATACCCGGCAGCACGCGCTGCACCCGGCCCAGAATGATATTGCCGATCAGGCTGTGCCCATGGCGGCCGCCCTTTTTGCGCACATGGCCATCGTCCAACCCGATGGTGCGCTCCAGAAACAGCTCTTCGAGACAGCCATCTTCGACGATGGCCACACGGGTCTCGCCCGCGCCTGCATTGATGAGAACGTCTTTCATGACCCGGCTATGGATATTGACACTACGGACAATATCACAAATTTGCGAAACCGCACCCGGCAAGCAGACGAACGGTTTGCGCCAATGGCAGACCGACAACATTGGAGTAAGAGCCGTTGATCGCCTGCACAAAAGTTTCGGCCCGGCCCTGAATGGCATAGCCACCGGCCTTGCCCTCCCCTTCGCGGGTCTGGGCATAGGCCTCGATCCCCGAATCGGTCAGACGGCAGAATTGCACGCGGGTCATGACAAGGCGTTGGCGCGGCGGCTCGTCCGGCACCAGCAATGCAACCGCTGTCAGCACCTGATGACGGCGGCCAGACAGCAGCTTGAGACAGGCGCGCACATCGGCATCGCTCTCGGCCTTGGGCAGAATGCGCGCACCGCAGGTGACCACCGTATCGGCAGCCAGAAACATGGCCGGGCCCGCCGTCCACGCGGCCTGCACCGCAAGCGCCTTTTCCAGCGCCAGCCGGGCGGCATAGCGGCGGGGCGGCTCGTTCTTTCGGGGAGTCTCGTCGAGTGAGGCGCCGCGCACCGCCGCTGGCACAATTCCGGCCTGTGCCAAAAGCGCCAGGCGCCGGGGGCTTTCGCTGGCAAGCACCAGCGGCAGCCGCGCCTTCGGATTATTTGAAGCGATAGGTGATGCGCCCTTTGGTGAGATCATAGGGTGTCATCTCGACCATGACTTTGTCGCCGGTCAGCACGCGGATGCGGTTTTTACGCATTTTCCCCGCGGTGTGAGCAATGATTTCGTGGCCATTGGCCAGTTTCACCCGAAACGTCGCGTTGGGGAGAAGTTCGCTGACTGTGCCTTCGAATTCCAACAGTTCTTCTTTTGCCATTATTCCTCTGGGGTGGCCTCGCGGCGGCGGAGATTGCACTGAAACCAGCGAAAATCAAGCTTTGGCGCTGTTTTAAGCCTCGCTGGGGCGATCCACCGCGAAGCGTGCCCGAATTTTGTCCATCAGCCCGTCCCGAACGGCCCGATAGGCGTCCAGCCGCTGGCTGCGGGAACCCTCGATGGCCGTGGGGTCGAAGGTCGGCCAATATTCCACCTCAACAGCCGCCGTCCGGGTCAGCTCCACGGCCTTGTGCTGGGCCTCTGGTGAGAGGGTGATGACCAGATCGAAGGAGCTGTCCTCCAGGTCCTCAAAGCGGCGCGGCTTGTGTTTGCCGATCTCGATGCCGATTTCCTCCATCACCTCGACCGCCATGGGGTCGAGTTCGCCCACCCGCGCACCCGCCGATTCGACATAGACGAATTTGCCAAACAGGTGGCGCATGATCGCCGCCGCCATGGGGCTGCGCAAAGAATTGAGCGAACAGGCGAACAGAACGGCGCCGGGCAGCTCCTCGCCATTAGGGCCGCGCATCGCCTCAGCCCTTCAGGTGCAACACGCAGATCAGGGTGAACAGCCGTCGTGCCGTATCGAAATCTATTTCGATCTTGCCCTTGAGGCGCTCCTGAAGAAGCACCGATCCGTCATTGTGCAACCCCCGCCGCCCCATATCGAGCGCCTCGATCTGCGATGGCGGCGCGTTGCGGATGGCCGAGAAATAGCTTTCGCAGACCACGAAATAATCCTTGATGACGCGGCGGAACGGGGTGAGCGACAGCATGATGCGCCCATGCGCGCTGCCATCTTCCAGCCGGATGTCGAACACCAGCCGGTTTTCTTCCGAGCCCAGCACAAGCTGATACGGCCCGCCGGGCGAACCCGCCGGTTCAAAGCTGTTCTGTTCCAGCAAATCGTAGATCGCGATTTCGCGTTCCTGATCCACCTCCCGCGTGCGGCGGATAACGGACCGCTCATCAAGCGTGATGGTGGCGATACGAAAAGGCGATGCGTCAGTCATGCGCGGGTAAGGCGGGCGGCGACAGAGCGGGCATGGGCTTGCAGCCCTTCGGCCTCAGCCAGCGCAACAGCGGACGGCCCAATCCGCTCCATCGCCTCACGGCTGAGAGAGAGGATGGTCGTGCGCTTCACAAAATCCAGCACCGACAGGCCGGAGGAGAAACGCGCCGTGCGCGCGGTGGGCAGAACATGGTTGGGCCCGGCGATATAATCGCCCATCGCTTCGGGCGTGTTGCGGCCCAGAAAAATCGCCCCCGCATGGCGCACGCGCTTAAAAAGTTCGTCAGGATGTTCGACCGCAAGCTCCAGATGCTCCGGCGCAATCCGGTCCGACAGCGCGCAGGCATCTTCCAGTTTTTCCACCACGACAATGCCGCCAAAATCGCGCCAGCTTGCGGCGGCGATGGCCTTGCGCGGCAAAATTTCGAGCGCGCGATCCACCGCCGCACTCACCTTGTCGGCAAAGCCCGCATCATCGGTGATGAGAATGCTCTGGGAAGACGCATCATGCTCGGCCTGGCTGAGCAGATCGGCGGCAATCCATTCGGGATTGTTCGCGCCATCGGCGATCACCAGAATTTCCGAAGGGCCGGCAATAGAGTCGATCCCCACAATGCCGAACACTTCGCGTTTTGCCGCCGCGACAAACGCATTGCCGGGGCCGACAATCTTGTCCACGGGCGCGATTATTTGCGTACCATAGGCCAGCGCCGCCACAGCCTGCGCCCCGCCTATGCGATAAACCTCGGTAATGCCTGCGCGCTTGGCCGCCGCAAGCACCAGCGGATTGATCCTGCCGCCGCTTGCGGGCGTGACCATCACAATGCGCCCAACGCCCGCCACCTTGGCGGGGATGGCGTTCATCAAAACGGAACTGGGATAGCTCGCGGTGCCACCCGGCACATACAGCCCCACGCTGTCGAGCGCGCCCCAGCGCCAGCCCAGCGTTGCGCCAATATCATCCGTATACGTCTCATCCACCGGAACCTGGCGGCGGTGATACTCTTCAATCCGGCGCGCGGCGATGTCGAGCGCTTCCAAAGTTTCGGCGCTGCACAGCCCTTCGGCAGCCGCCAAATCTTCCGCCGAGACGCGCAAGGTTTCAGGCGTCAACTGTACCTTATCGAACTGCGCGGTGAGATCGACCAGCGCCGCATCTCCCCTGCCCCGCACATCGGCAATGATCCGGCGCACAGTTTCGGCGACATCTTCTTCGGTTTCCCGCTTGGCCGAGATCAGCGCGGTAAAGTCTCGCGCAAAATCGGCATCGCGCGCATCGAGACGGCGTGCCATATCAGCCCTCATCCAGCGAATGTTGCGGGCGGCCTTGCGCCGTCCACGGGCCTGAAATATCGGCAAGCCCCGCATCCAGACATTCGACGTCCAATTTCATCGCCCCGCCGCCAGAGAACAAAAGCTCCACCGTGCCTGCGCAATCATCCACCGCATTCGGCGTAAAGCGAATAGCCAGCAGCGAAATGATCGCGGCGGGATTATCCTGCTTCAGGTTATAGGACTTCACGCTCAATACATTGTCGAAATGCAGACCCGAACGGATGCGCAGATTGCGCCCGACAAAACGCCCCGCATCTTCCCACTTGAAGCGATTGAAGACGGCGGCAAAGCGGCGCGTTTTCGGCAGGTAAACAATATCCTTCATCCGCGCCAAAGCATCCTGCAATTGCGCCGAGATGATTTCCAGATCGGCGGCATCTTCCGCCGCGAGGTTCAAGCCAGTTTTCATGCCTTCAACCGTTCGATATTGGCGCCCACACCAGAAAGTTTTTCTTCCAGCCGCTCAAAACCACGATCCAGATGATAGACGCGGTTGACGATAGTTTCACCCTCGGCCGCCAACCCCGCCAGCACAAGACTGGACGATGCGCGCAAATCAGTCGCCATCACCGGCGCGCCTTTCAGCCGCTCCACCCCATGCACGATGGCCAGATCGCCCTCAACTTTGATGTCCGCGCCCATGCGCAACAATTCCGGCACATGCATGAAGCGGTTTTCGAAAATCGTTTCCTGAATATGGGAGGTGCCGTTGGCCGTTGCCAGCAGCGCCATGAACTGCGCCTGCAAATCGGTGGGAAAGCCGGGGAACGGCGCGGTCACCACATCCACCGCCACAGGGCGGAACCCATTGCGATGCACCTTCAGCCCGCGATTGGTCACGGTGATTTCAGCGCCCACTGCTTCGAGCAGCGGCAACACCGAACCAATCAACTCAGCCCGCGTGTTGACGAGTTCGATCTCGCCGCCCGCAATCGCCGCCGCCATCGCATAGGTGCCGGTTTCCACCCGATCCGGTAGCACCGGATAGTTCGCGCCATGCAAACGGGCCACGCCATGCACCTCGATGCGCGAGGTGCCCAGACCGCTGATCTGTGCCCCCATCGCGATCAGGCAATGGCCCAGATCGTCAATCTCCGGTTCGCGCGCGGCGTTTTCGATCACCGTCACGCCGTCGGCCAAGGCCGCCGCCATCAGCGCATTTTCCGTAGCCCCGACCGAGGCAAAGGAGAAGGTGATATGCGCGCCCTTGAGCCCATTTGGCGCGCTGGCGATGACATAACCCTCGGTCAGATCAATCTGTGCCCCCAGCGCCTCCAGCGCCTTCAGATGCAGGTCGACAGGCCGCGCCCCGATGGCACAACCGCCGGGCAGCGAAACCTTGGCATGGCCGATTCGCGCCAGCAGCGGCCCCAGAACCAGAAAGCTCGCCCGCATTTTGCGCACGATGTCATAGGACGCCGTGGTGTTGACGATCTCGCCCGCCCGAAGCTCCAGCCGTCCGCCCTCGCCCAGCTTGGCGCCGTGCTGAAAATGCGCCTTTGCCCCCGTGCCACGCAGCAATTCGGCCATGGAGGCAATATCGGCCAGCCAGGGCACATTGGTCAGGGTCAGCGTCTCGTCCGTGAGCAGGCAGGCGGCCATCAGCGGCAGGGCGGCATTTTTCGCCCCGCTGATGGCAATTTCGCCCTTCAACCGGGCTCCGCCTTCAATCCGAATTCTGTCCATAACCCCTCACGCGGCACAAAGGTCGATTCCAATCCCTTTTATCGGCTGATGCGCACCACCGATAGAATGCAAACATGCATTCTAGTCCTGCTTGGCTAGTCCTGCTTGGTGGCCTCATTCGGGCAGCCCTGCGACGGAGCCGGGGCATCGGCGGTTTTGGCCCCGATTACATCCCCTGAGGCCCTTACCCCCGCCTGTTTTCGGCGTTTCAGATTGTCTTTCAGGGCTTGCGCCAATCGTTCTGCCCGGCGCGCCGATTTGGCCTTCATTGTCTCTTTCCCTGCCCAATTCCTTGGGCTATAGGCTGCGCCCCGGCTGTTTTCCAGCCGCGATGCCGGAGTAGCGTAGTGGTAGCGCAACCCCTTGGTAAGGGGTAGGTCGTGAGTTCGATTCTCACCTCCGGCACCAGTAAAATCAATGACTTAGATGCCATGAACGGCGTTGGCCTAAACGAGGACGCCGTTCATTGTACGGCACTCACCGCGCCCATGTGTTGGTGTGCGCATTGAAGTCGCGCAGCTCCATCTTGAGCTTCTTGAGCGTCCAACTGTTGCATTGCCGCAGTCGCCCCACAAGCATCGACGCCAATCGTGCGGCAACGCGATCGACGATGGCAAGCTGATTGCTCGCGTCGTTCACGGCCTTGGTCATTTCGTCAAAGGTCATACGTCATACTCCTCAAAGGCCGCGCGCATAATTGACTGCGGGACGATCACACTCCCCCACAAAAGGACCGCCAAACGGCCCCACCAAGTGAGCCTGATGGTCAAGACCCCAAATTCGGCGTCGTCACTTCGAATAGCAAACATCATGTCCTCCTTCTGCGGCCAGGGGAATTCTCGGGAGCCATGCCGGCCGGATGGTCATGACTTCGTGCATAAGGCGCAGGCATTCGTCAGCGCGTTCTTCGGGCGCTAGAGCGGCTTTTTCGTCGTGAGAGGTCATCACGATTGGGAACAGGTGGTCTAACCCTCGCCGTCTCCATTCGAGCATGGCGTCAGAGATCACGACACGCGAGAGCGCCTGATCGACGTTTTCCGTCATCATGCCACCGTAGAGCCGGATAGGCGCGCCAGAGGCGTTGAGCATGAGCTTGCCCGCGCGGTTGCGCATCCGCCACTCGCCCTCCTCCCGCACGACGCCCGTGTAATCGAGCTTTGTGCCGTTGGGCAGGACGATGTAGCCGTCGTGGAGCACCATCGGCCCCCACGGATAATTGAGCGCGCGACCGTGCAGGAGCTGGATCGCCGTTTCTGCTTGCCCCCAGTATTCGACGACCTTCGGGTGGCGCTTGCGATATTTGGCGACGTAACTTTTGGCCGTGTCGAGATCCACGATCACAGGCTCGCCGCCTAGCGCGCCTATGCGCAGCGTGTTCTTGAGCTTCGGGCCGCCCATACCGTAGCCGCAGCCAAGCTCAAGCACCTTGCCGACCTGGCGCTCACCGGGGTTGTCCTTTTTGTTGATCGGTCGCTCGTACACGTCGGCGGCCATCGCGGAATACGGATCGCCCTTCTCGAACAGCGAGAGAATGTCCCATTGCTCCGCCAGCGTGTTCAACATCCGCGCTTCAATCTGGGACGAGTCGCAGACGACCAGGCGGTATCCGGGCGGTGCGACTACGCATTTGCGCAACTCAGAACCGCGCGTGAAATTCTGCCAGTTCATCTTGTCGCCGCCCGACCAGCGGAACGTGTGCGCGCCCGCAAAATTCAGATAGACGCACATCGGCCCACGCTCGTGCATGGCGAGCATCCGGCGCAGCCGTGTCTCTTCGAGCGTGCTCTTGACCGATAGGCGCGTTGCCGCCAACGCCTGCACATCCGGGTTCTCGTGTTCCAGAAGCGCTTTCATAAAGGGGTCGGTCTTCGCAAGCGCAGGAATAGCCTTCGCGGTGCCGTCTTTGCGGGGTTTGCCCGCCTTCATCGCGACCTCGATGCCGAAGCGGTCTTCCAGAAGCGCGGCAAACTTGTCGGTTGACGACAACTCCTCTTTTTTCACGTCGAGACGCTTGCAAGCGGAACGCTTCGCGCGGATGACGCTGGCGAGCAGCTTTCGCGCGCGCGGCTTATCAAGCGACAGTAGCGGATCGGTGAACAGACGCACCGTCAAATCAATGATTTCTAGCTCAGAGAGCGGTATGCTCGGGAGCAGCCCACGGAAGACGCCATAGGTGTTGTCGGCATCGCCTAGCGCATACGCGGCGAGCGCCGCTTCTATGCCCGGCGGCAGGTCGCGCAGGCCCTTCGTGAGGTTGATCGCATCGCCTTTCGCGGGCAGTCCAAAATGTTCCGAAAGCTCTTTCAAGTTGTGACGTTGGCGTGGCAGAGCCATGCGCGCCATCGAAAGCGTATCGACGTACATCGCCGGTTTGATTTTGTAGTAGTGCGAAAGGATAAGCCCATCGAAATGAGCGTGCTGACAGAGGAGCGCGACATCGTCCCAGGGAATTTGCGCGAGGAATTTTGGAAGCTGTTCGCCTGTGATCCACGACGCCGGTGCAGCGTCGTATTTTACAGCGGCACCATGGACCTTGAACTCCGGGCTGCGCACATACGCTTCGGTTGAGAGCTTCTTAAGCGTGAAATCGTTCGACCAGAACGTCTCGAAATCTAGAGTCAGCAGATGTTTCGGCCAGCGCATACGCTCAAATATTAGATACGCGCGTATCTGTCAAGCTATTGCAAAGAGATACGCGGTGCGTTATCCCTGCTCAGTAACCAACTGACAAGTTTCTCAAAATCCAGCTTGACTCACCCGGAACGAAGTAGGAACGTCGTCTCACGCTGGGAAAATAAAAAGGGGTAGAGAGATATATGTCCCATTTAAGGGTAGTTAAGAACCAAGTCCCTGATACGACGCGCTTTCGCCTATTGGTTTTGGGGCCGCCGGTGACACAGGCAGAGGTCGAAGAGGCTGATGACGTTGAGTGTCCGCTCGTGAGCTTGTTGCTCGCGCCGTTCTATCGCACCGACGGGGTCATTCAGACCGGCCGGCGGTACGGCCTTCAAGGCGCGGTGTTGCTCACTGTCAGCCGCCACGGCGTGCGCCGGACCATTCGAGGTGCGGCCGTTCCCCTTATGTCAGGACCGGATATTCTTCTCCCGCGCGGGTTTTTCCTTAGCAACCACGTTGGCTAAGTTCGTCAGCACTTCAATGAAGGCCTGCGTTCTTTCCGGGCCTGCGCCGCGCGCATAGTCCATGAAGTCGTTGAATAGCGTCTTTTGCAGAACATCGGGGTCGGGCAAGTCTTCTGACGTAGCGCCCAACATTGGTTCAGCCCACCGCCCTCGCGGGTTCATTTCGACTACGGTGCTGCTATGGCGCTGCATCATTTGAAGCCTACCCTGCTGCGCTTCCTGTTCGTCGAAACCAGCAGGCGCCTTTCCCTCCCCCGTTTTTAACCAGAGAGAATCCACCCGCAGGGCTTTAGCGAAAGCATCGTTGTAAATGCTGCTACTTCGGTTTTTGCGCTCAAGCTGTGAAATCAACGCCTGCTCGCAACCAACCGCACGCGCCAATTTGGTTGCCCCCACGGGACCGCCCTTAGCGTGCTGCCGAGCCCACCAGAGCCGATCTGCAAAAGTCGCTTCCACCGTTGTTCTCCGTTGCAACGCGTACCTGCCTATGGTAGATACGCGCGTATTAAATGTTTCCTACCAGCGAGAAAGTCTGATGATCCTTGGCATTGACCCGGGGCTTCGCGGAGCATTGGCTCTGTTCGACCCCGATACGTGTTCTATCGTTCGCAGCAGCAGCATAGCCACCAATACCGTTTTTCGCAACGGGAAAAGGAGGTTAACGCTGGATATACCAATGCTAGTGCGCCAAATACGCGAGTATGCCACCCCCGGTGTCATCGGCGTACTTGAACGCGTAGCCGCGTATCGAATCAGCGGTAGGCGCCAAGGGGGCTCCTCTATGTTTTCCTTCGGAAAAACTGCGGGGGCGATCGAAGCCGCGCTCGCGGCCAGCGGAATCTCTTACTCCCTCGTCATGCCCGCCATCTGGAAGAAGGCGCTCGGCTGCCCGGCCGATAAAGACGGCACGCTGGTCATTGCCGGCCAATTGATGCCCGCCAGCGTGGAGCATTGGACCCCGCGCCGTAAGGTCCGCACCAAGGCGGATTGCGAAGGCATTGGGGAGGCCGCGCTGCTCGCCTATTACGGCGCGCGGCAAATACGCGCTTGACATTTGTGCATACGCGCGTATCTTCGACGTATCGACTGAGCACCTAACCCGAGGATCAACCCATGACCGAAGCACCAAAGCTACTCGATACGCTTCTCGGCTTCTCCCCCACCGAATTGCAAGACTATCAGGAACGCCTCGTCGCTGACACGGCAGACCTGAAGACGCGCAAGGACGTGTTCGAAGCCGCGCTTGAACGCAAATACGGCGATCTTGTTCAAAACGCTTATCTTACTGCGAAGAAAGATACCGGCACAGTAAACGTCGCCGCGTCGAACACACTCGATCTCAAAATCGAACGCGACAAGACCGTCGTCTGGGATCAAGCGAAGCTACGCGCTGCGCTCGACTCCATGAACGCAGACACCGCGCGGCACTACGCCAAAGTCTCCATAGAAATCCCCGAAGCGAAATACAACGCTGCGCCACCTGACATTCAGAAGACGCTCGCAGAGGCGCGCTCAATCAAGGTTGGCAAGAACAAATTCACGTTCAAGCCGAACAAGGAAGCCATGAAGGAGGCCGCATGATGCTCGCCTATCACAACAACCCCGAAAACAAGGTCGTGATATTGGCGCAATTAAAGCGCCACCACGACGCCGACGAACTCGTCAAAGGTCAGTATTGGCAGAATGGTAAAGGCTGCGCTGTCGGTTGCACGATCTATTCGAGCAACCACGCAGAATATGAGCCGAAGTTTGGTATTCCGCAGGTGCTCGCACGGCTTGAAGATACGATCTTCGAAGGACTATCGAACGCTGACGCGAAGAAATGGCCGCTGAAGTTCATGGGCGCCATTCACCCCGGCGCCGATCTCTCTCGTGTCGGCTGGAAGTTCTTGCATTGGCTTCTCACCGACAAAAGCGTGAACCCAGGCATCGACCATCCGCTTGTGCGCGACGCCATTAAACAATGTGCTGACGTACTCGTCCCCCTCACAAAGGGCCTCCCAGTCGACAAAGCGGCGGCTGATGCGGCGGCTCGTGCGGCGGCTGATGCGGCTTATGCGGCGGCTGATGCGGCGGCTTATGCGGCTTATGCGGCTCGTGCGGCGGCTTATGCGGCGGCTGATGCGGCGGCTTATGCGGCTGATGCGGCTTATGCGGCTTATAAAAAAATGGCCGCCAAACTCATAAAACTGTTGGAGGCAGCATAATGGCCCTCGCTATCATCACAGCCGATCAGCGTATGCGTTCGGCAACCGTCAAAGGCATGGTGCTCGGTAAAGCGGGCGTAGGTAAGACGACCCTTATCAAGTCGCTTGATCCAGCAACCACTCTCTGTCTCGACGTAGAGGGCGGTATGCTCTCAGTCCAGCGCGACGACCGTTTCGGCCCCGCATGGCGCGGCGACAGCATCAAAATTGAAAGCTGGCCGGAAGCGAAGGCCGTGCTCGAAGCCTTCAAGGCGAAGCATCCCGCGTTCACAAAATATCATTCAGTGTTCATCGACAGTATCAGCATCGCGTCGCGCATGTGCTTCGACTGGTGCAAAGAGCAACCGGAGGCCTTCAATAAGAAGGGCGAGAAGAACAATCTCGGCGCCTATGGTCTGCTCGGCCTGGAAATGCCGGATTGGTGTTGGGGCTGGAAGCATCTGGACGGCGTGAACGTCTGGCTTGTTGGCGGCCTTGAACAGAAAGAAGTGCTCGGCGTCAAAGAATGGGTGCCGCTCACGACTGGTTCGAAGCTCGCCAGCGAACTCCCCTTCATTATGGATTGTTGTCTTGTCATGGATCGCTTCAAAGCGGCTGACGGCAACTATTATGTGGGCCTCTTCACCGACGCCTTGAAGAACCCGGAATACGCAAGTGTCCCGGTAAAGACCCGGATCGACGGCCTCGACCAGATCGAGCCGCCGCACCTCGGGAAGCTGATGGCGAAGGCAATCGGGTCTTCGCCTCAGAGCGCGCCGCCGCCAAGTGCAGCTACCAACCAAACCGGCAACGACGCGCACGCCACACCTAACCACAGCGAGGCAGCCTAACCATGACCTACAGCTACGATTTCAGCAACGACAAACCGGACATCCGGGCGGTCATCCCCGCCGGAACACCTCTCCTACTGCAAATGACCTTCACACCCGGCGGTGTCGGCCCTGATGGCGCCCTGACCGCATCGAAAGAAACAGACGCCGTCTATCTGAAAGCCGAGTTCACCGTGCTCCGTGGGCCGTACAAGGGGCGCAAGATTTGGGGCAACCTTACGGTGTCGGGCGGGAAGGTCGACGAAAAGAACCAGTCGGTCGCTGGCAAGATCACCCGCCAGACGATCCGCTGCATCATCGACAGCTCGCAGGGCATTCGCAGCGACGACGAGACCCCAGAAGCCAATGCAAAGCGCGTTCTCCCGAACGGCTTCCGTGATCTTCAGGGCCGCCGATTCGTCGCCAAGGCAAAGGTGGAGAAGGCGAACGGCAACTACCCCGAGAAGAACGGGCTCGGCCAGGTGCTCACGTCGGACATGAAGGGCTACCCCAGCGAAGCAGAGCTGGACAACCCAGCTGTCGGTGCTGCGGTTCCCGCGACGGCAGCTATCCCCGCGCCTGCGTGGGATAACGGCGGACAAACTGTTGCGCAGGAGCGTAGCAACATCGCCAATGCGGCGGCCGCGCTCACGAATGTTGCAGTCGGGGCAACCATCGCCCTTGCTGAAGTAGTCGCACCAGCAGCCGCGCCAGCGCAGCAGACGACCGCTGCCGACGCGATCCCGGCATGGGCGAAGGCCGCGTAACTACGACTTTTCTTCGGTGAAGCAATGAGAGGGCGCCCTGGGCCAACAACCCAGGGCGTATCACCGGATGCGCTTGCGTCCCAGACAAACAATCGCAGTCGATGCGAGCACGATGGCTCTCTCAGAGCACAAGAACACCTTGCTCGTTGCCCCCACCGGCGCGGGCAAGACGATCATGCTTTCGGCCGTCACCGGCCAGCGCATCAACAATGCGCGTGCGGACAAGCCGAATAAGGCGTTGATCCTGCAACATCGGCAAGAGCTGGTGGCGCAGAACGCCAGGAAGTTCAAGGCGGTCAACCCGTCTATCCCCTATTCCCTTTTCGATTCGCAGTCGAAGTCCTGGAACGGTCGCGCCGTGTTCGGCATGGTGCAGACACTCGCGCGTGACGCGAACCTCGCCCGCTTTCCGGCGCTCGATGTGCTCACGATTGACGAAGCCCACCACGCCACCGCCGACAGCTATCAAAAGATCATTAAGCGCGCACGGGAGGTGAACCCCGACGTTGCAATCTTCGGCGTCACCGCAACCCCCAACCGTGGAGACGGAACGCCGCTTCGCGATGTGTTCGATAATGTGGCCGATCAGATCTCTATCGGAGAGCTTATTGCCAGCGGCCATCTTGTTCGGCCCCGCACATACGTCATCGACGTGGGTACACAATCCGCCCTTCAGAATGTCCGCAAGCTCGCGACCGACTTCGATATGTCGCAAGTCGCGCAGATTATGGATAAGGAAATCGTCACCGATCAGATTATTGCGCGGTGGCGCGAACTGGCGGGCGACCGCAAGACAGTCGTCTTCGCGTCCACTGTAGCACATGCGCAGAATGTGGCGGAGGCCTTTCGCGCGCAAGGCTTCACCGCCGACATTGTTCACGGCGGGCTGGCGCCCGCACAACGCGCCGATGTGTTAGCCGCCTATACGGCGAACCGCATTCAAGTGCTCGTGAATGTCGCGGTGCTCACGGAAGGTTACGACTGCCCGCCAATCTCCTGCGTCGTGCTACTGCGCCCCTCTTCCTACAAGTCAACAATGGTGCAGATGATCGGTCGTGGTCTGCGCACGGTCAACGAAGAAGAGTTTCCGGGCATCGTAAAGACCGACTGCATCGTATTGGACTTCGGCACGTCGAGCTTGACGCACGGCTCGCTCGAAGATGACGTGAACCTCGATGGGCGCCCCAAGGACGGCCAGGCACCTAAAAAAGCGTGCCTCGGTTGCGGCGCCATGGTGCCAATCGCGACGCTTGAGTGTCCGCTCTGCGGCTTCGAATGGGAGACGCCCGAAGGTCACGAGAAGTCCGCCATGGGCAATATCGTGATGACGGAAATCGACTTGCTCGCCAAGTCGAATTTTAAATGGGTGGACATCTGGGGCGACGAGCGTGCGCTGATCGCGGCGGGCTTTGACGCTTGGTCGGGCATCTTCTGGTGGGAAGGGCTCTGGCATGTCGTCGGCGGCACAAAAGATAGCCTCAAGCATATCGGCCTGGGCGAACGTCTTGTTGCTCTTGCCCTTGGGGACGACTTCCTTAACGAACACGAAGACGGCAACAGCGCCCACAAGACAAAACGGTGGTTGCGCGAGCCAGCGACAGAGAAACAGCTTCAGGCGCTTGGCCTTCTGCACGAGGTCTCGCCTGTCAGCAAATACCAGGCCATGTGTCGGTTGAGCTTCAAGTTCAACCGCCGCGCAATTCAGAACCTTGTGATGAATCACGCACCGATGAAGAGGGCAGCTTAGATGCACCTGACACCTGTCATCCTTGAGAACATTTATGAACTGCTGCGCTCGACACCGCCGTTCAAGCGTTGGGGCTTGCCTGAGGCAGATGCCGTTGAATTCCACGTTCACCGTCACCGCGACAACCGTTTCGGCGATTATGCCTGCATCGGCGGCCGCCATGTTATCCGTCTGTCCGACAAGCGCCACGAGAATATGACACAGGTTTTGCAGACCATGGCGCATGAGATGACGCACCTGCATCAAAGCCTTACCGACCGCCATTGCCGCCCATCAAATTCGCACGGGCGCAAATTCTTCCGTCTCATAGAACAGGTTGGCCGCCGATGGGGCTGGCAACCGGAGTTGATCTAATGAACGCCTACAACTTCGACTTCAATCACGGCGCTGCGCGGCCCGCTGACGACCCCCGCGCGGCTGACATCTGCGACCGCATCAATGCGCATGTTGATGCCCGTTTCTTCGCGAAGCGTGATGCCGAACCACGCCGCCAATACATCGGCGCTTCTGGCATCGGCAATGAATGTCTGCGCGCGGTGCAACTCAGCTATATGGGCCTGCCGATTGACGAAGGACGCATCAGCGGCAAGACGTTGCGCATCTTCGATGTAGGCCACCGCTGGGAAGACATCCTTGTCGCATGGCTGCGCGATGCAGGTTTTAAGCTCGACACCATCGACCCCGCAACTAACTATCAATTCGGATGGAAGGCGCTCAACGGCAAAGCCAAGGGGCACGTCGACGGCATATTGCGCGGCGGCCCGGTGCCGATGGCCTACCCTGCCCTTTGGGAAGCGAAGGCGCTCAACGAGAAGGGCTGGCAGGACGTGAAGAAGCGCGGCCTTGCAATATCCAAGCCTGTCTACGCAGCCCAAATCGCAATCAACCAAGCATATATGGATATGACGGCGCCCGCCTTGTTCACCGCGCTCAACAAGAACACAGAAGAACTACACCATGAATTGGTGCCGTTCGACCAGGCGCTTGCGCAACGTATGAGTGACCGTCTCTTGCGCGTTGTCGAAGCGACGGAAGGTCAGCAACTCTTACCGCGCGGGTTCAGCGATCCGCAGAACTATAAATGCAAGTGGTGCGACTTCGCCGGGACATGCTGGAAGCGGCTTAAATGACATTGCAATTCGCGGCTTCTGTCACACCTGACGCCGAACAGACACGGGCGTTCTTCGCAGCGCTGTTCCCCGCTGACGGACTGCTGCACTTCCGCGCGGTGCCCGAACCAGCGCGCGCCGATGCCAACGGCCACAAGGAACCACCGCGCAATCTGCACTATATGTTCGACGCGACGTTTCCAAATACCGTGGCGGGCTTCCTCGATTGGTGCAACGTCGATGGCCGCGCCGCCTTTTATCTCCCCGGATTTGTCCAGACGGGCGGCACAGGCAAAGCAGACGTGCTTATGCTGCCCGCCGTGCTCGCGGACTTCGACAAAGGCGACCCAGCAGCGAACCTAGCCGCCGCCGAGGGTCTGATCGGACCCGCCTCTATCGTCGTGGAATCGGGCGGTCAGACCGACAACGGCCCAAAACTGCACGCGTATTGGAAACTCGCAGCGCCCGCCACCGGCGGGGACATAGATCTTGCCTGCCGCGTGCGTGAAGAGGTTGCGCGCCGCTTTGGCGGTGACCCTGCATTCAAACAGGCGGCCCAGGTGATCCGCGTGCCCGGCTCGGTCCACCATAAGAGCGGTGCCAAGCTGGTGAAGCTGCGCGACGTGCGCCCGCATGTGTATGCGCTCGCTGACATCGCGGCCAAGTTGGCTATCCGTGACAATCAGACGGCTAAAGTTGACAATTACTTTGACTTCAGCGCCGACCGACCTGCCCCCGGTCTCGACCGCGCGCTAACCCAGCCGATCCATGAAGGCGCAACCGACGAGCTGACGCGCTTTGAAGGCGCGGGCCAAGCCCTCGGCCATTTCATTCGTATGGTTCGCGAAGGGCGCTATTCGCTTGATGAGGCGTGGGCGGCGGCAAAAGATTGGAACGCGGCGACACTGGTCCCGCCATGGGACGAGGCGCGCCTCCGCAACGACTTCGAGCGGTTGGTTCGCATCGACCATGACGCGCATGGCCCGGTGGTCCCGCCTGTGTTTCTGCCTACTGCCGAACAAGGTTGGGCGATCACAGACTGGCGGGCGGATCGCTTTCAGGGCGTGCCACCGGAACGGAAGTGGTTGGTCGAGGGGTTGATTCCCGCCGCTGTACCGGGCGTCTTCGCGGCGGTGGGCGACGCGGGCAAGTCCATGATGGCATTGAGGCTCGCCCTGGTGGTTGCATCCCACCCGCCTTGCGCGACCACGAAGGACAGCCCCGCAGGAATCAACGACACTCCCAATTTCTTTGGGCGGCCCATCACGGCGCGCGGTGCAGCAGTCATCCTCACGGCGGAAGACGACGGCAACGAAGTCCACCGGCGCTTGCATTCGCTCGACCCGTCCAACCTGCGGAGCGGGCGGCCTCTCTATGTGGTCCCGATGCTCGCGGCTGGTGGTCCACGCGCGATCCTGCGCGACGGGTCCAATGGTCCTGAACCGACGCCGTTCTGGTATGAGCTGAAGAAACAGCTTGTGGCGATCCCCGACCTTCGGCTGGTGGTCCTAGACCCTTTGTCCAGCTTCATGCTGGCGGACACCAACGACAATACAGCAGGCTCGTCGGTCATGACGATGCTGGGGGAGCTGGCAACGGCCACAGGTGCGTCGGTAATGGTGGTCCACCACTTTGCCAAGAGCACGACGCCTACTAGCCTATCCGACGCGCGCACCGCTATCCGTGGTGCCGGCTCGCTGGTCGATAACGGGCGCTATGCGCTGGCGCTATGGGAGGCGGGCGAAGACGAAGCGTATAGCGTGCTCAAGGCGCTGGGGCGCACGCCTTCCCATGCCCTGCCCGCTGGCCTTGTCTATTTTGGCGGCCTCGCAAAAGGCAATGCGCCCGGTGAAAAAACGCTGCGCACGTTGGTCCGCAACACGTCCACCGGTCTGCTAGAAGACGTGACGGACGCTTTGCGGGCTGCGACCCCGCGCGCGGACGAAGTTGACGATCTGCTATTTAAGGCGCTGCGGGCACACAAAAATAATCATCCGCGCTATTGCTTCCCGGCTAGTGTGTCGTCGATTGAAAAGTTTGTAGTGCCTGTGCTCCGGCGCGCCAAGGTTGATCTCTCCGTGCGCAAGGCCAAGGAGAGCTGCGATAGGCTCATTGAGCGCGGCCAGCTTGTTGAGGTTGAAGGCGGCGGCACGCCTAAATATGAACCCGTGATGATATGAAAAAGGCCCCGTGAGGGGCCTTTTCTTTTTGTGCTCAGTCGAGGCACCTAGGCGGCCCGCGATATTCACGCTCCCGCTGCTCCTCTATCGCCTGTTCGCACCCCTCACATAGACCATCAGCACTCGCCCAGGCGCAGGCCTCGCCGCACCTGTCGCAAACAATGTCCGCGTCGTCATCGGCTGGCAAAGGGTCAATCATGACACATGCCCTCCGATCAGATACGAAAAGAGCGACAGGCCAAACACCCCCAGACCGATGAAGGCGAGCACGCACACGAGGGCGAAAAGGTCATTCATCCACGGTGCCACAGGCTCAATCGTTGCGCAGGCTTTGCGGCGCACATCATCCAAGGTTAGACGGCGGTCGCGTTCAAAGGCGCGTCGGTCGTAATTTAACGCGCGCATTACTGGCCCTCCGTGAGAGGAAGCCATTTGCAGCCGGGTGCTTTCATCGCGATGAGGATCTGAACAACGTCCTCCGCGAATTCTGCCATAGCCCTGTCACGAGCCGCACCAGCCGCCGCATAAGCCGCCGCTTGGCTTTTTTCTTCCCTGCATCGCTTCGCGGCGACCATCAGGGCTTCTTTGTGTTCGGGCTTCGGGTGGATCGAAGCGGCGGTTTCCAGTGCGCCCGCAACTGTCTTGCTGATCGTCAGTTCAACGACACGGCGGAGGAATTCTGCTTCGTCGAGCACATCCTTGCTGCCCAACTGGGCAACCGCGAGACGGCGCAGCCCTGCGGCTCGTGCTTGTTTGGAAGACCAGTTGCTATCGTTCAACCCGATCTTGAGGGAGCGCAGGGCGGGTGTAACGCAACCCGGGTCATCATTGTGCGGCAGGCCAAGTGCGAAGCACACGGCGGCTTCGACGCACATTTCTCCGGGCGTAGGCACGCCCATACCGCTCACAAGACCAGCATCAACGGTGGCTAGGACTTTCTGGGCAACAGATTTCGTAATGCGCATGTCAATTCTCCTGAGTCTGGGTTGTGGATTTGGTGAAGCGGTCGCAGGCCACGCGATTGGCAGCGCGCGAGGCGTCGCAAAGCGGGAGGAGCTGCGTCTGAATGCGCCGGGCTTGCGTAACTTTTTCGCTCGCCGCAGTGGGCGTGGCGGCATAGGCGTTCGCGCGGTGCCAGAGCGCAGCGCCGATAAGATGGGCCTCGCGTGCCCCTGGCCGGATGTGGAACAGCTCGGCGGCTGATGAGGCCTTTGCCCGCTGTGATGCTGTTGCAGGCCTTGCGCTCGGTCTTCAGGGCGTAGCGCCAAGCGTGCGGCATTTCCCAGTTGGTGGCGTCAAGCTCGTTAGCGATCGCGTCCCACGCGTGGTTGATCGTGTCTTTCTCGCGGGCGGTGAATTTGGTGCTCATTTCCACCCCCGCTCGGCCAAATAGTGTTGGTAGCTGCTGCCGGTGGCGACGTAGAAATCTAGTTTGTGGTGATCGCAGTAGTGCCGAAGGTTGGTAAGGGCGTCGGTCACATTCGCTTGACGGTCGCTGCGGTCATAAGACGGCAGGGCCCGCAGCAGCTTTGCGGCGTATCTAGTTGCGCGGTTCATTGTGCGCCCTCCACACTTGCAAGGGCGACGCGCAGCGCCGCTAACATACTCTGCGTGGCAACTTCAGCCGCCGCTACTATCTCCCTCACGCTGAGCGGGCGTGATGCGGCCTCCTCTCCAGTAGAGTAGATGCCGTCTGCTTTCGCGATTGTTGCGCGTGCGGCCTTCTCTGCGGCTTTGCTTCTTTCGCAAACGACACAATCAGATTGCGGACACCCTTCGGTGCGATAGTCTTCAAGCATCAGTCTCAGCGCCTCCAGCAAGTCCGGCGCTGCGGCGAGCAGCGGCCCGTATTTGCTGGCTGCCTCGTTGTTTGAGAATGTGGCGATACGCTCGCGGTATTCGTCGGGGCCGTTAATCCCCTTACCGTCGAAGGTTAGTTCTGGGCATTTGCTCATTAGGTTGCACCTCTTGGTTAGGTGCAGTTTAAGTACGCGCGTATCTAAAACACGTCAAGCTAAATACGCGCGTATTTCACATTACAAGTTTGCAATGCCACAACAAGCGAAAATACGTCCTCGTAAGCATCTGAATAAGCAGGATAAAACACCGAAATCGGGGTGTATGCACTAAGCTATTGAAACTATTCAGAAATAAAAAAACACCTTCGCTGTGTTAGAAAAACAGTGTTTGCGTATTATATAATAATATCAATAGCTTATGAAAAACAGTCTGCTCTGCCTGTTTGCGTATTATATAGTGTTTTCATGTGGTTATCGCATACAGTCAGATTTGACCACATTCTAAAGAATGTGTGTGGGCTCTCTTTAAAAGAGACCCACCCTATAGGACATGCGCAAGGCGATAATGAAGGTATGCGCGTATCCTCTGCGCATGTGATTTAGGTACGCGCCATTGAATTCGCTGGGCGCCATCCTATTCGCGTGCGCACGCCTGTGCGTGTTGGGGGCGTGGGTGGCCGGTCCCGCCCCTACGGCAACGCAACCTACGGCCCAGCGCAACGCAGACTATCAGCGCTCGCACGGCCCACCAATGGCGCATGAGGCATAGACAGGCGCGCTATCGCTCAGACGGCCCGTAAGGTGCCACGCGGCTTCTTTCTTATAGTCTATAAAAATGCACCCATGCGTTCATTGCATGGCAGATACGCGTTGACATACGCGCGTACCTATGCGACGGTATCAATGTTGGAGCGAGGCACAACCATTGATGCTCCTTGTACCGCAACCGAACGCAACGCACCTAACCAGGACTGAACCAATGATAACCGCTCTGACCATAGTCGCACTGATGACCATAACAGGCGTGCTTCCACTCTTCGGAATGGTGGTGCGTGACATGCTCTCGCCCGCCGACTGAGTGGCTTCGCGCCACCCGGATAGGGCGTACCCCCTGCCTTATCCCCCATGGTCACCCTCCCCCCTCCTCGTGGTTGTCGAGGGGGTGCCTGGGGGATTTTTGGTTCCATCCGCCGGAGTCCCAGTGGGCGGGTTCCCAACCCCCACACCCGACAAAGCAAAATTCCGAGTTACAACAGGAGGTTGTATGACGATTATCCTACTAGTCGTGGCCTGCTGGGTAACCGGAGCAGTCACCGGTGCCGCCCTATTGTTTGCCTTGAGCAAGAACCCCGTAACGCTACCCTGGTAGCCCGGAGAGAGCATGAAACAGATTTACGGATACACGACGCCCGAGACCGCCAAGGCCGGGTACACGGGCTTCCTGGCGGCCGTGGTCGAGGACGACGGCACCACGATCATCCAGATCCGCCAGCACGAAGGCGATGCGGTCCCGCGGTGCTTCGCGTTGCCCGCCGACGAGGCGGCCAAGCTCGCCCGCGCCATTTATCGCGACAAGAAGGCCCGCGAAGGCGGTGCATCAGCCACCGGCGACGCCGAAGACTGACCCCTCCCCACCCCTAAAAACGCCTACCTCCCTGCCACGCCCCTACCGGCCGAAAGAAAATTGCAGATACGCGTTGACATACGCGCGTATCTGCGGTAGGTTAAGGGTGAATGAGGCACCACACCCGGCAGCAGCCAAACACCGAACATGACGCTCTGATCGACAAGATCACCGCGCGCGAATCCTACCTCCCAGAAGAGGTTCGAGGCGCGAAACTCGACCGATACGAGGATAAACAGCTCGAAGGTCGATACACCGACTACCTGCGCCTGTTCACCTTCGAGACGAACCCACGCCTCCGGGCCGAATACAAGACCGAAAAGGACCGTACCGAAGCCGAGTTGAAGCGCCGTAAGTACGTTCGCCGCAACGAAGCATTGAAAGCCGCCGCATGAGGCTGATGGTTCCGACTATCACCTGCGAGACCGTCATCACACGGGCGTTCGAGGCGGGGGAGAAGACTTTCGCGGTCGGAGAGATTGCCACCTTGCCCTACGGGCTGGTGTTGCAGCTCAAGGCGATGGGTTTCGCGGGTGCGATCAAGAACGAGATCGAAATCCACACTGAAGCAGCCGAAGCCCTGAGAATTTACGGTGGGGATGCGTGGTTTTCGCACCGGATGCAGACAATTTCCCGCGTTGCCGACTACCTGGCGGTGCGCGGCGAGGGTGAAGCGGGCCACTGATGGCCGGGAACCCGAAAAAACACGCGAAAAAGCTCGCGAACATTAAACAGCGCGGCCTCGACGCCGCTGCTGCAAGCGAAGAGCAGGCTGGCCCCGAAACAAAGCCGCTCTCCGTCACTACCCCCGTGTTGCAGGGTGAGGTTCTGCCTCCAACCAGCGACACGGAGCCCACCAGAACGGCCCTCAAACGGGCAATGCGAGCCAAGGCGCAAGAACATGCCGAGACGGCCATCGCGGTTCTGGTGGGCAACTTGAACAACCCCGGCCTCGATCCGCGTGTGCGGCAACAGGCGGCCAACGACATCCTCGCATGGGGATTTGGCAAACCGGCGACCGAGATTGAAGCGGGCGAAGGCGCCCAGATGATCGTCATTCAGAAATTTAGGGAAGACGCATGACCGACGAAGACCAGATGCCCCCCGTTGACGAAACACCCGTGCTACAGCCCGACGCGCCAGTTCCCGAACCGGAAGCTCCGCCCGCCGAACCAGCACCGCCGTCCGTCACCGTAGAGGCTCTCCGCGAATTGCTTGGCCGCGTCGAGCACGACGTTGTCGGCCAGTGCTGGACGCTGTTCCAGGGCCTACGCGACCTCGTCGCTACGGCCGAATAATGCTGCTGGTCGCTTCCGTGTCTGACGACGGCACGGTGCGCCGCTACCGGCGCGGGCCGGGACAACGCCCGCAAGAGATTGGCCGCGCTGATATGGCGAACGCGCGCGCCGAAGATATTTTCGCCTACCGTCGGAATTGGACGCCCCCCGAAGACCCCAGGCCGAACCCGACTCCGCCGCTCCGCAGTGCCATGAGGCGCGCAGCTTAAATTTGTCGATCATTCTACCAAACGGCTGGAAGCCTCGCGGCTACCAAAAGCCTATGTGGGACTATCTTGAGAGCGGAGGCCGCAACGCTGTTGGCGTGTGGCACCGGCGGTCAGGGAAAGACAGCCTTGCGCTGAATTTCACGGCCACCGCCTCCCACGAGCGCAAAGGCGTCTACTGGCACATGCTGCCGGAGGCGGAACAGGCGCGCAAAGCCGTTTGGAACGGTATCGACCGCGAAGGCCGGCGCATCATTCATCAGATGTACCCGCCGGAGCTGGTCAAGGCGGCCGACAAGCAGACGATGACGATCGAGCTGAAGTGCGGCTCCGTCTGGCAGCTCGTCGGATCAGACAACTACAACAGCCTCGTCGGCGCGAACCCGGTCGGCATCGTCTATTCCGAATATTCCATTGCCAACCCCGCGGCGCGCGATTTTCTGCGGCCAATTCTGAAAGAGAACGGCGGCTGGCAAATCTTCATCTACACGCCTCGCGGTAAGAACCACGGCTACGACCTCTATCAGATGGCGAAGAATAACCCGAAGTGGTTCGCCCAATTGTTGACGGTCGAAGATACGGGCGTGCTGACGCCTCAAGACATCCAGGAAGAACGTGAAGCCGGGATGGATGAGGACATGATTAAACAGGAGTATTATTGCTCCTTCGATGCAGCGATGCGTGGCGCCTATTACGGCGACCTCTTCGAAGCGATCGAGAAAGAAAAGCGCCTTGGCCACGTCCCCTATAATCCGGCCGCGCCCGTCGAAACGTGGTGGGACTTGGGCATCGGTGACGCCACCGCGATCTGGTTTATCCAACGCATCAACAACGAATGGCACGCGATTGATTACCATGAAGCGTCTGGTCAGGGCCTTGAGTATTACGCTCGCACTATTTTCAACAAGCCCTATGCGTACTCGCGGCATGTGGGTCCGTTTGACCTTACCAACCGGGAACTTGGTACAGGCAAGACCCGCCTAGAGATGCTCGCAGCGCTCGGCCTCAAGATGGAGGTCGCGCCAAAGCTAAAACCCGACGACGGCATTCAGGCCGTGCGCCAGGTTCTCCCGCTTTTCTTTTTCGACAACGTCAAATGCGAACAAGGCGTGAAGGCTCTCAGCCAATATCGCCGCGCGTGGGACGACAACCACAAGATGTTCAAAGACCACCCACTGCACGACTGGACTAGCCACGCGGCCGACGCATTCCGTTACGGCGTCGTCTCTGACGGCCGGCGTGTTGCGACTGGCTTCAACCGCCAACTCGCATATCGAAAGTTCGCTTCCGCGTGAAACCAATCAACCGTGCACTCGACGACGGCAAGATCAAGGCGATCCTTGAAGCCGAGCGCATGGCGGCGCTGGGTGCGGGCTCATCGAGCGATTTGTCCGCGCAACGCATTAAAGCCCTCGACTACTACATGGGGGATATGTCCGAGACGATGCCGGCCGAAGATGGCTTGAGCAAAGCGGTCTCGACAGACGTTCAGGACACGGTCGAGGGTATCCTGCCAATCATTCTCGATGTGTTCATCAGCAACGACGATGTCGTCACGTTCAATCCGCACGGCCCGAACGACGAAGCCGCCGCCGAGCAAGAGACCGATTACGTCAACCACGTCTTCTACCAGAAGAACAACGGGTTTTTGACCCTCTATAATGCCATCAAGGACGGCCTTCTCTCGAAGAATGGCTTCGTTAAATGGTGGATGGAGCCGGAAGAAAGCCGCACGCGCGAGCGGTACGAAGGTCTCGACGAGGATTCCTACGCGGCCCTGATGGCCGACGATGACGTGAAGGTCATCGACACGGAACAGTATTCGTACGCCGATCCCGTAACGCAGCAGCCGGGCACTTGCTACAACGCCGTCGCCGAGCGCGTGAGTACCAAGATGCGCCCGCGCATCGCCGCGGTCCCGCCCGAGGAAATCCTCATCAGCAAGTCGGCGCACAATCTGCCGAATGCGCCCTACATGGCGCACATCCAACCGAAGGCGCAGGCCGACCTTATCGCCCTCTTCCCGGAATACGAGGAAGAGATCAGGAATGCGCCAGCATCCTCGACCGCGCTCGACAACCAGGAAGCCAACAACCGTCAGTCCGTTCAAGATCATGACGGCATCGACGCGCCCGCCGCCGAGGTCAACAAGGACATGCGCCTGATCGAGGTCGCCGAGCACTACATTCGGCTCCCGCTCGAAAAAGACAAGGTCGCGCGCCGCTACAAGATCACGACAATTGGCACAAAGCACACGATTCTCGACGTTGAGGAAGTGACTGCGTGGCCGTTCGCCACCGCGACGCCCATCATAATGCCCCATCGCGTCATCGGCCGGTCGGTCGCTGATCTGACGATGGATATTCAGGAGATCAAAACCTCCCTCCTGCGCGCCACGCTGAACAATGCCTATTACGCCAACAACCAGCGCCTCGAAGTCTCTGAGACGCACGCGTCAGAAAACACTCTCGACGATATTCTCAATAATCGCGTCGGCGGCATCATCCGCACGAAAATGCCCGGTGGCCTCAACCCCGTGCCGACACAGTCGATCGGCAATTGGGTCGCTCCGATTATTGAGTACATGGATGGGGTCCGCGAGACCCGGACTGGGGTTTCGAAGTCCAACCAAGGACTCGACGCGGACGCCCTCGCACACAGCCGCACCGGCGCTGTAACGCGCCTGATGGACGCGGCCGAAATGCGGATCAAGCTGATCGCACGCATCATAGCTGAAACGCTGATCGTGGATATGTTCCGCGGCCTTCATCAGATGCTTCAAGAATATTCTGAAGAATCCGAAGTCGTGAAACTGCGCGGGGGCTGGACGCCGGTTGCTCCCCGCGAGTGGGCCAAGCGCGACCACATGACGGTATCGTTGCCCCTCGGTGGCGCCTCGAAGCAGATGCTCATGGGCTTTTTCGAAAAGCTGCTGCAAGGCCAGCAACAGGTTATCCAGTTCCAAGGTGGCGCCGATGGGCCGCTCGTCACCATGGAAAATATCTACAACACGTTCAAGCAGACCGTGAAGTTGGCGGGGCTTAAAAGCGTCGATCCGTTCTTCACGAAGCCTCCGCCGCCGAACCCGAACGCACCGAAGCCACCCAATCCTGAGATGGTGAAGGCGCAGGCGCAGGCGCAGGCCACGCAGCAGAAGACCCAAGCGCAGTCACAGGCGGCACAGGCCAAGGCGCAGTCCGACCAGCAGAACGATGCCGCCAGGCTCCACGCCGATCTACAGGCCGAAGAGGTCAAAGCGCAGTTCGCTCGTCAGCGCGAGCAGGACGAGTTCCAGCACAAAGCTGCGCTCGACCAGATGAAATTCGATCACGATACGCAGATGGGCCGGATGAAAGCCGAAAACGAAATGGCGATCGCGCAGTTCAAAGCGCGCAATGAAGCCGCGCTCAACGCCCAACAGGCCGAACTTCAGGCCAAACAGGGCGTCGGCACGATATGACCGTCGATGAAGGCAAACTTATCGAGCAACAGAACCTCGGCGCGACCGCCACAGCGGAGCTGAGCACAATGGGCAAGGCGTTCGAGGAAGTTCGCGCCGAGTTCGTCAATATGTGGATGGCCTCCGGCCCGCGCGATCAGGACGCTCGCGAGAAAGCCTGGCTCGCCACGACCATTCTTACCCGCGTCGAAAATCTGATGCGCGGCTACGCTTCCAACGGTCGTGTCGCCAAACAGCAACTCGACGAAATCCGCAAAGCGGGACAGCCGAAGAAACGCTTCGGCATTCTGCCCTAACCTAAAGAGGACTTATGCCTGATGACAGCCCGCTCTCGTTAGAGAGCGCCGCCGGCCTGCTTATCGAAAAACCCGAAGAGACGAAATCTCAGACGGCGGATGAAGCACTCTCCGGCGATGGATCGGCCAACGAAACGGCCGGCGACGCAGCCGCGGCCGCCGAGAGTCCAGAGAACACAGACGCTTCCGCCGACGAAAGTTCGGCCAGCGAAGCGGATACAGATACCCTGTCCGACGCGGGGGAAACAGAGGGCGACGACGGAGACCAGGGGGATGCACTCCCTTCCATCGAAGCGCCGACCTCGTGGAAGGCCGAAGAAAAAACCGTTTGGGACTCCTTGCCTCGCAAAGCGCAGGAAGCAATTCAGCGCCGCGAACAGGACCGAACAAACGAACTTCGTAACCTTCAGAACAGCACGGCCGAGCAACGTAAAGCGGCCGACGCTGAAGTCACACGGTTGAAGGGACTCGCAACGCAGATCGACAGTTTGGTCAACACCCAAGCAGCCGACATCGCAGCGCAATTTCCTGAACTCCGTTCTGAAGCTGACCTTCACAATCTGGCCGCGAGTGATCCGGCACGGTTTGCTCAGTTTCAAGCCAAGTTGATGACACTCAACGCGGCAGCCGGCGCACAAGAGAGGGCGAGAGCCGAACTCGACGCGACGGCGCAGAAGACACAGCAAGAGACTTTCACCAAAGCGGCAGTCGGTTTCGTTGAAACCTTCCCGCATTGGAAAAACCCGGAGGTTGCCCGGCGGGAGTCGAGAGAGCTGCAAGACTACGCGATCACACTTGGGGCGCCCGAAGAGGCGGTTCGGTCTTCCATTGATCCGTTCGTTTATAAGCTGGCGCATAAAGCCATGCTCTACGACCGCGCGCAGGCGAAGAAATCTGCTGCGATCGTGAAAGACCCTCCGCGCGTCATCAAACCGGGAAGTGGCGACGCCAACCCGAAGAAGACCGCGCAGGCAGACGTCCGCCAAAAACGCCTCGGCAAGCTCGATCAGACCGGCGACATCGAAGACGCCATCGGCCTGCTGCGGATGTAGCAACAATCCATCAGGAGTGCATCGAAATGCCCGTAACTGGGACTTATACTGCTGTCAACGCGGTCGGTATCCGCGAAGACTTGAGCGACGTGATCTCGCGGATCGACCCGACCGAGACCCCGTTCTTCTCTGCGATCGGCAAATCCAAGGCCAGCGCGAAATACCATGAATGGCAGATTCAGAACCTCGCCGCAGCCGCGACCGTGGGTTCGAACGCCGCTCTCGACGGTGCCGATGCCGCGACCGCATCGGCCACACCGACAACTCGCGTCGGTAACCGCACGCAGATCATGACCAAGACCGCCAAGGTCTCGGGTGGTTTGCAGGCGGTGGATACGGCCGGGCGCGCCAACGAAATGGAATACCAAGTCCTTCTGAAGGGTCTGGAACTCCGGCGCGACATGGAAGTGCAGCTCGTGCAGAACGGCGCGTCGCGCGCCGACAACGGCACGAATACCGGCTTGAGCGCGAGCTTCGAGTCGTGGCTGGTGACGAACGTCTCCCGCGGCACGGGTTCGCCCGTGGGTGCGAGCGGCGGGTTCTCCGCTGGCGCGGTGGCTGCACCGACTGACGCTGGCACCGCGCGCGCGTTTACCGAAACCCTTCTCAAGGGTGTATTGGCAAGCGTGTTCTCCGCTGGCGGGAAACCGTCAATCATCATGCTGGACCCGATCCAGAAACAAACCTTCAGTTCCTTCGCGGGCCTGGCGCAAACGCGCGTCACGCAGGATGCGAAGAAGAACCAGGTTTCAATCATCGGCGCGGCCGACATCTATGTTTCGGACTTTGGCCAATTGGCCGCCGTCCCGAACATTTTTCAGCGCCACAAGTCGGCGCTGATTGTCAGCCCGAAATTCGCCAAGGTGGCCTACCTGCGCTCCATGCGTAATTGGGCGCTGGCGAAGACCGGTGATGCGGATGCTCGCCAGTTGTTGGTCGAGTTTACGCTTGAAATGAACAACGAGGCCGCGCACGGCATCGTTGCTGACCTGACCTAACGGTCGGTTTTTAGGGGGCGCGCTTTGCGTGCCCCCTTCCTTTTTCCCCTGAGGTTCTGATGACCTGGCGCCCCCTCTCACAGCGAGCCGGCAGTGACACGCGCGTTAAATTCGACAGCGACGGCCGCATTATTATCAAGACGCAGCAGGAATGCGCGCCGATCCTCGACCAGAATCATGCGTTCCGCAACGATGGCACCAAAGGCGACACGCTCGGCGGCCAGTTTCGGCGCGTTGCCTCGATCCCGAACACGATCATCGCGGAATGGCTGAAAGAAGGCATCGACGTGTGGTCCGGCGAATGCCAGGACGCCGTCGCCCGAAAACTGAATGACCCCGATAATTTTTATCTGCGGACCTCAAAAGGTCGCTTAGGGCACGTCGGCAATGGCAACTATATCTGATTTCGCGACGCTGAAGGCCGCCGTAGCCGAATGGCTCTGGCGCACCGGCGATAGCGCGCTCGTGGCGCGTGCCGACACGTTCGTCCAATTGTTCGAGGCAGAGTTTGTCGGTGATCCCGAAAACCGCTTTACGGACATGGAAGAGATCGACGCCGCCCTGATTACTGGCGCCGCCATGCCGCTCCCCGATGGGTATCTCGAAATGCGCGCGTTGAAGGTTCTGGGCGCCGCGATCGGCGTTGCAGATCAGCCGCTCGACTACATCACGCCCGCCCGCGCTGCCATCCTCGATGCGTCACAGCTATCGACCAGTCAGGCCAAGAATTACACGATCCGCGCCAATCAGATATTTCTCACGCCGCAGAGCATGGCGCCGCTCGGTGCGTCGCTCGAACTCAGCTACTACAAATTCACCGGCCTCTCAGACGACGCGCCAACCAACTGGCTGATGTCTGGTTACCCCAACATCTACCTTTACGGCGCGCTCGAACAGGCCGCGATCTACATCGACGATAAGTCGTCTGCGGCGGCATATCTCAGCAAGCGCATGATGGCGCAGACCAAACTCCCTGTTGCTGACCGCAAGCGCAAGGTCGGCGCAGGCCCCCTCAAACTCACTCCCTCGACAGGTTTCCGAACATGATCGCAGAGACGAAGGGCGCAGCCGTGCTCTACGGCCGAATCACGCGCGCCAACGGCAAGCGCGAGCGCAAGCGAATGCTCGCCTACTACCACCCCAACCCTGTCCGGCGTCTGATCGTTCACGCGCTGATGAAGCTAGGAGTCTTTTGATGGCCCTCCCAATTACAAATTCGGGTCTGGCGCTGATCGCGGGCCGTATCCTTGGCACAGCGTCCGAACCAAAATATCTTGGCTGGGGAACGGGCACGACTGCCGCGGCGCTCGCCAACACGGCGCTCCAAACCGCTTCCGCCGAATCGCGCGTTGCAGGCACGACCTCGCAGGTCACGGTCAATGTGACGAACGACTGCTATCAGGCGGTTGGTACGCTCACGTCAGCGTCCGCGCAAACGATTTCCGAACTCGGCCAGTTCGATGCCTCCACGTCGGGCAACATGCTCTCGCACTTCGTCTTTACCGGCGTTCCGCTCGGTATCGGTGACAGCATCCAGTTCACGACACAGCACTACGGCGTCTAATATATGGCGCTGCGATTTGCTGACCGGACAAAAGAGACCTCGACCGCTCAAAGCTCATCTACGATAACACTGTCGGGCACAGCTCCGACAGGGTTTCAGAGCTTCAATTCCGGGGTCGGTGACGGCAACAGCGGCCTGTACGTCGTCACTGACGGTACAAACTGGGAGGTGAATTGCGGGGTCTACACTCATTCCGCAAAGACGCTGGCCCGTCCCTCCGCCCCAATCGCGTCGTCGAATTCGGGCGCGCAGGTGTCGTCTTTCACCGGCACAGTTTCCGTTTTCCTCGCAGACTCAGCGGCGCACGTTACTGCCATGGACTGGGGCATCGCCTCCGGGCGTCTCTACAGTAATGCTTTTATTGAGGGGCGCTCGCTTGGCACTAACGGCGCAGGGCTCAACCAATTGCATTTCTCGCCTGTCTGGATTCGCGAGCCGTTCAATACCGTCAAATTGCACTTCAACGTGGCGACAGTCTCAGCCAACGCAGGAGCCGTAGCATCGCTAGGGCTGTATGCGAATGATGCGGGCCCTAGCGTTTTACTCGGCTCGCAAACCGGCTTGGATGTGGGCTCTGTAGGCGGGGTGACGGGAGATAATGCAACCTCGCCCATTTCGATGCCGCGCACGCAAATGCCTGGACTTTATTGGGTAGGTTATTTGTCGTCCGTTGCCGCTGCTACTCTTGGCGCGGTGTCATCAGGCACCACACCGGCAAGCAAGACGGTGTTTGGTATCACTAGCACAACGGATACGGGTTCTGTCTCTGGCTTTCTTCTCACCTCGCAATTCTCGTTGCCGAACCCTGCGACTGGATACAGCGCTGAAGCAAATACAACCCCTTTCGTTGGTGTTGAGGTTTCGCTCTGATGGGCAACAAAGTCACCACGCACCTGCCTGAAGGCGGCACAGAAGTCGTTGACACGCGCGATCTCGAAGAGGCGCGGGTCGAGGCTATTGTCCGGCTGGGCTTCAAGTTTGCCGACCTCGTTTCGCAAGGTCGCAACTACGCTGGTGCGAACTATCAGATAGACGATGCATCACGCGCGAATGTTTCCGGCGCATCGGCCATGGCCCTTGCCGTTCAGGCGTCGGATGGCAGTTGGCCAGATGGGTTTGCCTGGATCGCCAGCGATAACAGCCGCACGCCGTTGTCCGCCTCTCAAATGATCACCTTCGGTCTGGACATTGGCGCCTACTACACGGCGCTAATCGTGAACAACCGGGCACTCAAAGACCAAATCGCGCTGCTTGAAAGCAACGAAGCGTGTGACGCCTTCGACATGACCGAGGGCTGGCCCACCAACTAGCGAGGCGAGACCATGAGCCTCGGCTTTGGCGCGATTTCCGAGTTTGCGATTTCAGAAGGGCCGCCCGTTGGTTCTGGCGGCGGCACGACAACGCCGATGACCCTTACGGCATCCTTCACAGGCAATGCGGCCACCATCCGCCAGGCGCGAAAGACCCTCGGCGCATCCTTTACGGCGAGTGCCATCCGCATCCGCAAGATCAACAAGACCATGCGTGGGTCGTTCTCAATTGCGGGCGCGCTCGCCAAATCGAAAGTGCGCCTCATCCTGCTCGCAGGCAGTTTCACCGCTACGGCGGGTCTGAAGCGACAGGTTCGGAAGAGGTTTGTTGGGGCGTTCGCCGCCAATGCGGCAGTTCACAGGCGCCTCTCGAAAAAGCTCACCGCCAGTTTCACCGCCACAGCCACGCGGGCGGTTCGCCTCTCGAAGAGGCTGTCAGCCTCATTCACCGCGCATGGCGGCCTCACCAAGTCGAAGGTGCGGCTCATGCTTCTCGCGGCGTCCTTCACGGCGAGCGCCACCTCTGGCCGCCTGCTTGGCAAACTCCTGGTCGCGCAATTCGCTGCCTTGGGGACGATGTCGAAGGTCGCCGCGATCGGCAACATCTGGATCGAGCGCGCGAAAGGCACGGCCGATTGGGTCGCGACAGCCACCGGCGACGCCGTCTGGACGGTCGTTGAAAAAGCAACCGCTATTTGGAACCGAGAATATTGAGCGATAGCAAATTCATTCCCTGCGGGGACTACGCGCCTGATTTGGCTGCCTTCGGCAACCTGATTACCGGCTCTGCGATGAATGTCATCCCGCGGACGAGGACCAGCTACAGCCCTATGCCGACGTTTCTGCCGGCTGGCGCCGACGCTCTGCCGACGGGTGCGCCTCTCGGCGCGTTCGCCTCGCAGGATGTGTCGGGCAATCCCGGTCTCTACGTCGGCACAAAGACGAAATTGTACGCCCAAACCAACGCGAGCAAGCCGAACTTCGCTGATCGCTCAGGCGCAACCACCTTCGCCGTTGGGGACCGCGGCGCATGGTCCTTCACTGAAATGGACGGATATGTCTATGCGTCCAACGGCACGGACCCGATTATGCGGACGCCTGTTGCAGGTGCGGCCGACTTTGCCGCTGTGGACGCGGTGAATGCCCCTACAGCGGCCGTGATCGCGGCGATCCAGCCTGGTTTTTTGATCTGCGGCGATATTAACGACCCCACAGTCGACATTCAGCCGCAAGGCATCCGATGGAGCGCCTTAGGGGATGGCACGAGCTGGCCTCTCATCGGCTCATCGGATGCCATCGCCGCGCAATCTGATTGGCAGCCCGTCCACGGGCCACACGGACGCCTGCGCGCGATCATCCCCGATTTGGCGACCTGTAATGCGGCCCTCTTTTTCGATCAGGCCGTGTTCTGCATGGTCTACACGGGCGACGCGAAGATCTTCAACATCGCGCCGGTGGAGAAGATGCGCGGCACCCCCGCAGCGCGCTCTTTGGCCCAGGTCGGCCAGATCGTCTATTTCCTCGGCTATGACGGGTTCTACGCCTTTGACGGGACGGCTGCGGTCCCGATTGGCGAGGGGAAGGTCAACAAGAGCTTCTACGCGGATGTTGACCCGAACTACCTTTATGCCGTCCAGGCAGTCGCGGACCCCACGAGCGGGCTAATTTTTTGGCTTTATGCCGGCACAGGCAATAATAATGGTGTCGCAAATCGCATTTTGGTGTATAATCCAAATATAGGGAAGTTCGCTCCGGTCTCCGGGTTTTCAGGCAGCTCCCTCTTCCTCGCGAGAACATTCGGAACAACGCTGGACGGGCTCGACGCCCTCGGCTTCACCCTCGACACCCTGCCATACAGCCTCGATAGCGCCGTTCTCGCCGGCGGCAACGTGACTCTCGGCGGCTTCGATGCAGGCAACAAGTTCGGCTATTTCTCCGGCGGCAACATGCCGTTCTCGATTGAGACAGCCGAAGTACAATTGGCCCCCGGCCGTTCGCGCGTAAAGGGTGTTCGCCCTGCTGTCGAAGGCGATGTTTGTACAGCCGCAATCGGATCGCGCACCGCATTAAGTGAACGGGTTGTCTTTGATCCCGACAATTCGGCAAATGCAGACGGGCTTATTCCGGCGCGCAACGAAAACCGTTACCAGCGCGTGCGCCTGAGCGCCCCAGCAGGAAGCCTCGTAACGCACATCCAAGGCGCAGAAGTCGAGTTCTCGCCCGCAGGTTCTCGCTGATGGTCGCCACGACGTTCACACGCGCGCCGCGCGATAGCACCAATGGCAGGCAGCATCGCCAGCTCATCGTGCAGACGATCTCACAGCTTCAAGATTATGCGCAGATCGTCGAAGCGGCGCTCGCGCAAATTAAAACTGACATGCAATCCCTATCGGACAGAGTGTCCGCCCTCGAATAGCAGAGCCAGTTCATGACTTGGTCCCTCTCCGCCTATAGCTCGACGCCGGGCAGTAATACGCTCGTCAACGGCATCAATATCGCTGAAGGCTGCAACGCCTCGGGGATCAACGACGCCATTCGTCAGGTCATGGCCGACATCGCTTCCGGTATGTCGTCGGGCCTGCTCATCGGCACCGGCGGAAACGCAGCGACCGCGACAAAACTTGAAACCGCGCGCTCTTTCTCGCTGACGGGCAACCTTTCCGCCACGGGGGTATTTGACGGGTCGGCTGATCTATCCTTGTCGACTACGATCACGTCCCTCCCCGCTATCAGCGGCGCCAATCTCACCACCCTCAACGCATCCAATCTTACCAGCGGTACGGTGGCAGATGCCCGTATTCCAAGCTCGGTTATACGCGGCGCAAACAATCTCTCTGACGTTGCCAATGCGACGACTGCCCGCACCAATCTTGGGCTTGGGACGGCTGCGGTCAAGAACATCGGATCAAGCGGGGCCACCGTTCCGCTTCTGAGCACCGGAAACTCTTGGTCGGGTCAGCAGACTATTGCCGTCGCGGGCGCGTGCTACTGGGGTCTTCAGGACACCACGGGTAATTCGTCTTGGCGTTTGAATGCGGCTGGCGATACCTTCTATCTCGCGCGGACGCTATCGGGCGTTACGGACTTCCCTTTCAGTATTAGTGCCGCCGGCGTCGTATCCTTCAACAAGCCTCCGACCATCACGGCGGGGCCACTCGATCCTGCGTACGGCGGAACGGGCGTTGCCTCTATCAGCGCACTCAAAACAGCGTTGGGTTATGGAACAGCCGCTAACTATAACACAAGTACGAGTGGTGTTAACGTCCCACTCCTGAGTGGGCAGAACACATGGGGTAACAGCCAGACGCTCGCCGCAGCACAGCCTTCATGGACTTGGAACGATACTGGCAGCGCATCAACTACGACGCTCGATAACCTTGCTGATAAGTGGCGCTTTTTGCGTCGTGATAAGACGACACTCACCTACACGACGCCACTTAGTATCTCGCTCACGACAGACGTTGCGACATTCTTAAATCCGCCGCTTTTTACCAACGGTCCGCTCGCAGCCAATCAAGGCGGTACGGGCGTAACTTCTATCGCTGCACTCAAAACAGCGTTGGGTTACGGGACGGCGGCGACGCTCGCATCATCTGACGTTGCGCAGACCGCGAACAATCTTTCCGACCTCGCATCCCCGTCGGCCGCGCGCACAAATCTCGGTCTCGGCACGGCCGCAGTACAGAGCATGGGTACGTCGGGTGCGACGCTTGGGCTGCTGAACGGAAACAATACGTTTTCGGGCGCGAATACGTTTTCGAAGCAGGTCAACGGCCCTGAAGCAGCGGTAACGGATGGGGCGTCCATCGCTTGGGATTTGAGTACGCAGCAGGCCGCTCATGTCACCCTCGCCGGAAATCGAACACTCGCAAACCCTACCAACATGGTCGCCGGCGGATCATATGTAATCAAGATCACGCAGGACGGGACGGGGAGTCGGACGCTCGCATACGGCACAGCCTACAAGTGGCCCGGCGGCAACGCACCCGTTCTATCAACGGCCCCAAATGCTGTGGACATCATCACGTTCTACTCCGACGGCACGAGCATGTTCGGGGCGGCTCAAAAGGCCTTCTCGTGAGGCACATGATCGGTTTCTTCGGCGGGTCCGTCGATTGGACAGATATGGTCGTGAGCGGCGGTATCGGCAGCGGCAACACCCAAACCATGCCCTTCAGCGGATCACTCACGGCATCCGTTGCTGATGGCGGGTTCGGACAACTTTATTACATCAAAAACGGTGCGGCCCCGGTAGCAGTAAGCGGCGCGATTTCCGTAGCGTCAGGCGACACGATCCAATGGGGTTACCAAACCAAAGGCAGTCTTCCTGTCGTCGCGAGCATTTATAACGGAGCCGCGCTACTCGATACCTTCAACATAGTGTTGGGACCATGAGCAACAAGATCACATACAAATACGGCATTAGCCGACCGTTCCACTTCGCGAAATGCGTCGGAATTCTCACGGGCGACTACCTCGATGTGGCCGCCGTGCCAGATGATGTCGCACCCATCGACGGATCGGAGAACGTCTATCCGTCGAAGGAAATCCTTCTCGTTCTGGCGGGCTCTTTCCAGCTTCAGACACCCGAAGCCGGCAATATCGACCTCAACGCGGGCGATATGTCGTCGAGCCACCGCTACAAGAGCGCGATCAAGATCGTCGCGACGGCGGATGGCAGCTCGTATGTCTGCGTCACACCCAACGACAACTCGTTCTGGGACCGGCAATCGGGGTTCATCGCGAACGGCGACACCCTCGAAATTACCACGCCCGCCGAAGCCGCTGACGCATACGTCTACGTGGGAGAAGGCGGCGTGGTGGATGCGGAAGGCAATCCCCAACTCGTTGGAGCATTCATCAGAGTTTCCGGGGGGATCACGCTGACAGCAACGGCGGACACGTATTTCATCCACATGTGGAAATAGCGTGTATTTCGTTCGCCAGCTCTACGCGACAGCTCTTCTGTATGGCGGCCCGTTCATCTTCGCCATCGTCCTAATGTTCGCCGGTCCGGCTGCGCCGTCCTGGTGGGGCGCTTCAGCCCTCATAGCTGCGTTTCTCACCGCCTACGGATATAATATCGGTTCGCACTACGCGTTTACACATCGGACCTTCGTCTTCCCGCGTTGGGTTGAGTTGGCGCTAATCTATATCAGCACGCTCTCAGCCTGTGCGTCTCCGCTCTCTTGGGCCGTCCATCACAATGCCCATCATCGGCATGTAGAGACCGCAGCCGATCCGCATTCGCCTTCGCAGCTTGGCTGGCGCGCTCTATTCCTGACGAGTTACGCCACCGACAAGGCGAACCTGATGTCTGTGCGGCACCTGATTAAAGACCCCGCCCAGCGGTTCGCAGACCGCAACGTCGGGTTCTGGTCAATCACTCTGAGCTGGCCGTTCGTCGCGGCCGCGGTCTTCGGTCTCAACGGCCTCGTCTATTTGTGGCTCCTGCCGCTCTGGTACGTCCTCGCCGTCGCTGTTGCTTTTGTGTTCTGCCACACCGGAAAATTTGACGTACGAAGCAAAAGCCGCGCGGTCAATTCCGTCCTCTTAGGCCTCTTAAGCCTCGGTGACGGCGACCACCTCGAACACCATCGCAATATGCGCTCCTGCGGCAAGAAGACAAAGTTCTTTGCGCGCCTCGCAGGCGGACGCAGCACCCGGCGCTGAAGCGCCATCAACCAAGGTCTAAAAATGATTGTACGCATCACGCCCGACTGGGCTGTGAAGATGTGGCCGACCGTGGAACCGCTTCTGGCGCCCGCGGTCGCGGAAACGCTCGGTTGCTTCGAGACGCCCGACATTCTGCGCGACATTCTCAACGGCAATGTCCAACTCTGGACCGCGGCTGACCCCGATACCAAGAGCATTTGCGCCGCGATGACGACGCAAATCCATACTTACCCGCGTCGCAAATCACTCCGCGTCGAGTTTATCGGCGGCACACGATTGCACTTTTGGGCGAAAGACTTCTGCGCGGTTCTCGACGACTTCGCGCGCGAAAACGGCATCACATTGATGGAAGGCGCCTTTCGGCGCGGATGGGTCCGTATGTGGCCCGGTAGCAGGGAACACGGCGTTAGCCTAGTGAAGGAATTGGTATGAGCAAAGGCAGCAGCAACTCCAACACGACGCAGCAGACAAACCAGAACACGACGCAGACTGCGAACCTCAATTCGGCGACCAGCCAGTCGCAGCAAGACATTTTGAACCAAGCTGCCGCGCAACAGACGCAGCAGCAGCAGCAAGAAATGTCTACCGGGGTGACCTCGAACACGCAGCAGGGCCAACAGACCCAGCAGCAGCAGGATCAATCTAGTTCACAGGGCACGCAGCAGCAGCAGACGGCGCAGCAGACGCAACAGCAAGATCAGCAGACGCAGCAGACGGCGCAGCAGACGGCGCAACAGACGGCCCAGCAGCAACAGCAGCAGGGGTCTTCGACGACCAACGCGAACAACCTGCTTTCGCTGCTCCTCGGCTGGAATAACGCCGGTCAATTCCTTAACGATACGAGCGGGAACGCCGCGGCCACCACAAACAGCGGTATCTCGCAGGTGGGGCAAGGCTCGCAGGCGGCGACGGGCGCCGCAACGGATGCGCTCAGTCAAATTCTGGGGATCGCGAATGGCGGAGCGCCGAACAGCGCAAACGCCGCGTTGACCCCCTACTTGGACCCCTCATACACGAGCGCGGACAACCCCGCGTTCGCGCAAGTCGTCAAACATATCTCGCAGTCGTTGCAGCCGCAGATTGACGGCAGTTTCGGTGCAGCGGGGCGTTATGGCTCCGGCGCGAATGCAAATGCGTTCGATAGTGCGTTGACAAACGAGGTGGGCGACCTCACCTATCAGAACTACAACGACGCCTCCAACAGGCAGTTGCAGGCCGCCCAGCAGGTCGGCACAAACAACTCGACCTCAATGTCTCAGGTGCTGGGCGCATTGGGACTTATCCCGTCGGTCGGCAACACGGCGGCCACTTCTGGAAATGCTGCAATCGGCGCTGGCTCGGCTCCGCTCAACACGTTTGCGCAGGTTTTGGCGCAGCTTGGCTCCGGCGGCGGCACGACCTCCACTACAGGCACCAGCAACGGCAGCACGGTCGGCAACACGACGGGGAGCGGCACCACCAGCGGCAGCAGCACTTCTTCCGGCGCGAATACCGGCACGTCGTCGAGCACGGCAAACACTACGAATAACGGCACGAGCAACACTTCGGGGCAGAACAGCCAAAACAGCTCCACCATTAACAGCATACTTGACAGCATCTTTGGCACGACCAGTGGTCAGTCGGCCAGCGCACAGGCGGGCACGAGCAACAATCAAAGCGCGACCTCCTCGCATGGCGTCACGAATGGCACGCTCAACGGCACCGCAACGGGCGCGGGTGGGGGCGGCTCTTCTGGTGTTGACATCGGTTCGTTGATCTCTGCGGCCGCATCCATCATTGCGATGATGTAATAAGAGGAAATTCATGCCCTTCGGTACTGAACAAGCTCCCGTGGTGCAACAGCAGCCCGCACCCGACCCGAACGCGGTTGGGCCCGCGCCGCAAGCTCCCGCAGATTTCGTCAAAGCTCTCGCTGCCGCGGCAGCAGCGAATGCACGCGCCCAACGCCCCGGCCAGCGCGGCCTCTTCAACTTTTTTACGGGGCGCGACGCTGACGCCGCGGCACAATCCGCGACCATAAACGCACCCGCCGTGTACGACGCGCTTTCTCAGGGCCGTACCACTACGCAAAGCGGCCAGCTTGGCCTTGCCCAGACCTTCCAGCTTCTCCGTAACCTTGGCATCAACGTAAACCCCAACAACATTCCCGCCAGCTATGGAAACGGTCAACCTGCCCCGTCAGGGCAAGCCCCCAACGCACCCCAGGCGCAGCAGGCAGGGGGGCCGCAAGCGAATGTCACTCCGGCGAACGACATTGCGGGGCGCCGTGCAATGTTTCTCCGTCTCGGCAAAGCCATGTCCATGCTGCCTGCTTATGCGCAGCAAGGCGGCGCATTCATGAAGGCGGCCCAAGACGGCCTACCGGATAATACGCTGCCGCTATCGAACGGCGGCGTGGGTGACGCCGTGACCGGACAGCCTATCAACATGGGTGCGCAAGAATACAATGCGCGCGGTGCGGGCTTGAAGTCTGCCGCGCAAGAAGCGCCCCGCGTTGCCGGGTCGATGGCGATCGAGAACAACCGCGCGCGCAACCAATGGTCCCTCGACACCCACCAGGCGGAAGTCGGCGCGCAAAATCGTGTGCAGACGGGTTACGACGCCACTACGGGGCTACCGACTACCACCACCGATTACACTATCGCCCACGGCGAGGCTCCGAAGTTCATCAAGGACAACCCCTACTTTGCCGGGCAGCAGGCAGAACTCAAGGATCTGCACACCAGCGCGGAGAGCGCCGACAACGGGCTCAACCTCGCCTCCCAACTCGTCAGCGCGGCCAACGGGCTCTACACCGGCAAGGGTAGCGCATCGTTCCAGAGCGCGCGCAAGCTCGCGCAGGCTGCCGCGTCGCTCACTGGGACAAAACTCCCTGACAGCCTCAACAACGACACCTCAAAATTTGAACAGCTTGCCTTTGCGTCTCAGCAGCTCGTGGCAGCGGCCTCGCACGATCTATCGCCGCGCGTCGCGCAACAAATCTATGAGCAGATCGCGGCTGTGAAACCAGGTGATAGATCGTCGATCAAGGGCTTGCGCGACATCATCACGAACCAGATCGTGCCCACCCTCGCGCGCCGCAAGGCGATGTATGGCGCCACGTCGAATTTCTATCGGCAAAACCCGCTGCGCAACGATGCTGGCGCGGTGCTGTCAGATCAGATGCCGCTTTCGAATTTCAATGTTAAGACCAATCTCAGTGACGTAAAGCCGGGTGAGTACTTCATTGACCCGCAATCTGGAAACCTCCGTCAAAGGCCGGTGCACTAATGTCAAAAGGTTCTTCGGGCTCGTCTGGCCCCACAGCAGCGCAGAATGCGGCAACGGCCGCACAGGCGGGCGCGCAGCAGCAGAAGGATTTGCTCGACGCTGTCAACAACATGAGCCAGAAAGGCCAAGCTGCACAGCAAGCCGGGCAGAACGCCCAAATGAAGTTGCAGCCCATGCCGCAGCTCTCGTTCGAGGATTTGCTCGGCCGATTGGGTGCGCTCGCTCAGTCGCCCGCCGTGCGTTCGATGCTCTCTAGTAAATAACCACCAAGGAACGCTCTGTGCCCAGCACGCCCTCTTGGTATACGCCCGACCCTGACGCACAGCCTACGACGCAAACTGCTGCGTCCGCGGGACCGCCGCCTTCATGGTATCAGCCGGAGCCTGTTGCGCCCGCCCCCCCTGCGGAACCGACCGACTATGGCGCGGCGAAGAACTTCCTGACGGGCCTTGCGCGTGTGCCCGGCGCGATTATCGGCACACCCGCTGCGCTCGTGCACGCAAAGCACTGGGTGGACGCGAAGGTTGATAATCTCGCCACTGGCGGCAACAAGACTGGCGCTGACGTGGACAAGACCAGTCCGTTGTCATCGGTGCTGCCGACCGCAGAGGGCGTGGATAAGCTCGTGTTTGGCGCGACAGGCACGAAGCCCTACGAGCCGACATCTATCGGCGGCAAGCTAGGTCAGGCGGCCATTACCGGCGTCGGTGCGGGGCTGCTGGACCCGCTTGCCCTTGGCGGCGCGCTGAAAGGCGCGAAGGGCGTCGGTGATGTTCTCTTGCGGCTATTCAAGGCCAACGCGGGACAGGCCGGCAAGGTGGGGCTTGCATCCACGGCCGCCGAGAGCGCTCACGAGATCGCACCAGATAGCGACATTCTCCCCGTCGCGGCCGCGCTGCTCACCCATAGCGGCGCCGGTCTCACGGCAGATGCGGCCCGCGCAGGCTATGGCGTTTTGCGCCCGGTCCTGAACCCCTCCGGCGCGGCGAAGACGACCGCGGCGAAGGTGCTGTCCGGCGTAGACAATGACCTCCCCGGCCTCGCCAACCCCGACGATGCAGCCATCCAAGACGCAATCGACAAGACCAAGCAGACAACGGATGCGCTGGGGGATGGCCTCGACGACTATACCTCCGGCGGAAACATGCGCGCGGATTTGCAGGGGCGTAAGGATGCGCTAACCGCGCAACGCGGTGAAGCGGCCGACAAAGCCTACACCAATTTCCGCGCTCAACCGCCGATGACCGTCAACCGCCTTCAGGGCTTCCTTACTCGCCCCGGCTTCCGCTCGGCTATGCGCGATGCTGGCCGAGACGTGCTGGACGAAGGTGGGAAGCCCCTCACGCAATATTGGGATGTTGAAGACGCTGGCGCGCTTGGCGGCGCGGATAACGTCCCAGGGATTCGCATAAAGGCTTCAGCGATCCCGCCGGATGTCCTCGACCGCATCAAGGGTAAGCTGGACGACGCGGTTTCTGCCGCACGCCCCGGCTCTCGCGGGCAACGCACAGCGCAAATTCTCCGCAACGATTTCGTTGGCGCCCTAGACGACTTCTACCCCAACTCCTATCCGCAGACGCGCGCTGACTTCGCCGCCGCATCGCGCCCGCTTGATCCGCTGACACAAGGCCCTGTCGGGAAGGTGCTCGACAATCAAACGTCATTCGGCAATCGCACATACACGATGCCACAGGATCGCATTGCCGACACCTTCCTGAAGTCGCGCGCCCTGCGTTCGGACTTTGACAGCCTCGTCGCGGGCTATGGCGGAGACAAGACCGCCGCGCTCGGCAACCTGCGCGAGAATCTGGTCGGCAAGGTTCAAGACGCCATCAACCCGGACGGCACACTCTCCCAGGCTGCGTTCGATCGCTCGGTGAAGCCGTATGCCAAGACCTTGAGCATGTGGTTCCCCGATCTCGCGCGCCAGTTCAATACGGCCAAAGGCGCGCAGGGTGCTCTCGACAATTTGCGCGCCCAGGAAGGCGTAGCCTCTAGTGTGAAAGACGGTGCGCTTCGTGACGGTAACGGGCTCGTGACACAGGGCTCTTTCTCGACGTGGCTCGACCGCAACCAGAAAGCTCTCGCCGGCACACAAGACCCGAACACTGTCATCCGCCTGAAACAGATTGCGGCTGCGCTGCCGCGCGCGCCCGGCGGCGGCGCTGAAGCGGCCGTTGAAGCGGTTCCTGCCGCTGTCGGCGCTATGTATGGCGGCGCAGAAGCCGGTATCTTTGGTGCGATGTTTCACAAAATCCCCGACTGGCTCACAGGACCGCGTATCCAGACCTTCAAAGACGCCTATTCTAAAGCGATCGAAGATGCTGTCGTTAATCCGGCCGCCGCGAAACAGCTCGCCGCACAAATCAACACGCGGCCACGCGGACAGACGCCGACACAGGCTCTCGGTCAGATCGTATTGAAAAGGGCTAAAGCTGCGGGAGCAGCGGCGCCGATGGCCGTGAACGCCTCGGCTGTTCCCAGCGGGCAATAGCAGCCGCCAGGTTCTTTTGGGTCTCGGCTTCATCACCCACAACCAGCACGCCTGGCGACCAGCGATCGGGCTTTGGTTCGCGCATAAGCGCGAGCGTCACCGGGAAGCCGATAAACATGACCGGAAAGAACCAAAAGAGGGAATGCCCCCAAATAAGAGGGGCGACCACCAAGAGCAGAAATGCGACCAGAGCTGCCATGATTGGGGTACTACACTAGATACGTGGATTTGTCTAGTTCTCAACGTGGACGATAGCTGCGGGGGTTTGATTGCGCTGCCGCGCCAAGTCCGCCTCAAACGCCAATCGCGCGCTCTCACAGGCTTTTGGCGCATCAGGGTGTGCCCCCAAACAAGCCTTATAGGCCGTCAAAGAATCATTCACGGCTTCGCGGTTTTCGATCTTTTGTCGGACTGCACACCCGCATAGCGCCAACGCGAGCACGGCGACCGTTAACCATTTCATGTGTTTCTCCAACCCCTTAGCGGATCAAGTTGTAATGAGCGCAGACATATACCAACGCCTTGCCGCCGTCGAGACCCGGCTTTCTTCGATCGAAGAAGTTCAGGGGAGTATGGCCGCCGATCTGCGCGTGGTGCGCGATCACATGATCGCAGACGCCAGCGTCCGCAAGGCCTTCAAACGGTTTTTGTCTATCAGCATCAGCATTTTAGCCGTCGTTGGCGCAGCGTGGAAGATCCTCAAAGGCGTGCCGCCGGAGCTGGTCGGGTAGACATACGCGCGTACCTTGACAAGATACGCGCGTATCTGTAGAAACGAACTTGCATCCGATTTCAGAGGCCAAATGCCAACCCAAAAAACATCCTCCGGTCGTAAGCTCGACCGCGCCACCGCTCAGCAAGCCGTCGATGCAGTCACACGCTCGGAAGGCAACGTCGTCAAAGCGGCGAGCAACCTCCGTATCCCGCGTGAAACCCTCGTGACGCGCCTGCGCACCGCCGATTTGATGGGCGTGAAGCCGAGCCCCGAAATCGAGGATATGAACAACGTCGCGCACGTCAAGCTGCGGCTGAAACGCCTCGAAAAGGATTACGTCGAGCTTCAGAAAAAGACGCTCGACGCATCGGCAATCAAGCGCCAGATCATCGGTCTTCAACAGGACGTAGCGGCGTCGGACCCGCCAGACTGGACGATCAACGCGCCGCGCTCGGACTCGGCGCCAGGCGTGCCGCTCCTCTTCCTCTCAGACTTGCACTGGTCGGAGATCGTTCACCCGTCGCAGATCAACGGCGTCAACCGCTACAATCTCGACATTGCGCGTCGCCGGATGCGGACTCTTGGCGAGGGGGCGGTTCGCCTGCTCTCCATCATCAGCCCGAAAATGGATTACCCCGGCATCGTCATCCCGTTGGGCGGAGACATGATCTCCGGCAACATTCACGACGAACTCACCGCCACCAACGAAATGAACTCGATGCCAACCGTGCTCGATCTGTTCGGTGAGCTGGCCGGCTTCATCGGTGGTATGGCGGACAAATTCGGCAAGGTGTTCTGCCCGTGCGTCACCGGCAACCACGGCCGCGACACGACGAAGATTTGGGGTAAGGATCGGCACCACACGTCATTCGATTGGTTGCTCTATTGCTTCCTTGCGAAGCATTTTGAGAACGACAAGCGCATCACGTTCTTCATCCCCGACGGCCCTGACGCATACTTCAAAATCTTCAATCACCGGTATCTGTTGACGCACGGCGACCAATTCCGCGGCGGCGACGGCATGATCGGTGCGCTCGGCCCGATCATTCGCGGCGACCACAAGAAGCGTTCGCGCAATGCGCAAATTTCGATGGAATACGACACGATGCTACTGGGGCACTGGCACCAGTACATTCACCTGACGCGCCTGATCGTGAACGGATCGCTGAAGGGGTATGACGAATACGCCTACAGCAACAACTTTGGATATGAGCAGCCACAGCAAGCGCTGTGGATCACGCATCCGAAATACGGCATCACGTTCCGCTCGCCGGTCTTCGTTGATCGCGTCGAGAAGGCTACGAAAGCCTCCTGGGTCAGTGTGGCGGCATGAGCCTCGTTTATCTCGCTGGCCCTATGGATGGGTTGACCTATGTTGAATGCGATGAATGGCGCCGTATCGCCGCTGAGAGACTGAAAGACCACGGCATAACAGCCGTGTCTCCTCTGCGCGGCAAGCGTGGGGTCGAAGAATTCAGCGCCACCACGACAAGCGGACCTATAGACACTGACGCCGGCATTACGGGGCGCGACCGATGGGACGTGCAACGCGCGGACATGGTTTTCGTCAATCTGTTCGGTGCGGCCAAAGTTTCAATCGGCACAATGATCGAGCTTGGTTGGGCAGACGCCGCGCGAGTGCCTGTAGTGGTGCTTATGAGCCCGAACAACATCCACAACCACCCAATGGTTCGCAACATCGCGACCTATCTGACGGATGATTTTGACGAGGCCCTCGATCTGGTCGTCACGGCTCTGAGGCGCCCATGAGCAGGAACGAGTGGTGCTCTGTAGGGCATGCCGGCCCATGTGACGGTCGACAGCGTGCCCTTTGCCGGTATAAGAGGCCGGCGTTACGCTCAAAGACGAGTGCGGAGCGCAAAGCCGAGCCTATCTATTCCGGCGCGTTCATGTACTTCCCCGACGCGCTGGCCGCTGTATCGCGTCTTAGCAAGGCAGGGAACGACAAGCATAATCCTGGCGAGCCGCTCCATTGGGCGCGCGGGAAGTCCACCGACCAAATGGACTGTCTTGCTCGGCACATCCTTACGCCTGAAGCAATTGATCCAGAGACCAACGAGCCGGAGCTGGTCGCGGCCGTGTGGCGCGGCCTCGCCCAACTTCAGCTCTTGGAGGAGAAGCGCCTCGCTGCCGCCGGGATCAGGCCTTATTCGGGTATCGTGTCGTGAACCTATCCCCACGCGACCGCGATGCGATGATCCGCACCATCTGGGGCGAGAGCCGCGGTGAAAGAACCGTCGGGCGAATAGCCGTCGCTCACGTCATTCTCAACCGTGCGGCGCAGCCTGCCTGGTGGGGCTCAACGCCCTTCGACGTGTGCCACAAGCCCTATCAGTTTTCGTGCTGGAATAAATCTGATCCGAACGCGCTCAAGATCGAGCAGCTCTGCCAGAGCGACGACACCTATCAGGCAATCGGCGTGCTCGTTGACCATTGTGCGGCGGGTATCGAGCCTGACCCGACGTGCGGCGCTGACCACTACAAAGTCACTGGCACGCCTGCTTCTTGGGATGAGAGCACGGCAGGCAAAACCGCGGTCATCATCGGTCATCATTCGTTTTGGAAGCTGGGGCCGCGCGGATGACATACGGCGTGATCCTCATTGATCCCCCTTGGGCGTTCAAAACATTCAGTGGCAAGACCGGCACTCCACACCGTTCGGCGGAAGACCACTACGAAACCATGTCGGTTAAAGACATGGCCGGCATACCGTTGGCTGATATGGCTGCGAAGGATTGCGCCCTCTTTATGTGGGTTGTGGATTCGCATATCGACGTTGCCATCGAACTCGCTCGCGCCTGGGGCTTCCGCTTCAAAACCCGCGCTTTTACGTGGCGCAAACTGACTGCCACCGGCACCGCCCGGATCGGAATGGGCTATTGGACGCGTAAGCAGACGGAAATATGCCTGCTTTTCACACGAGGAAAACCGCGGCGCCTGTCGAAGGGTGTCCGCGAAATCATTGACGCCCCCCGTCGCGAACATAGCCGAAAGCCGGAGGAGCAGTACGGTCGCATCGAAGCCCTTGTTGCCGGCCCTTACCTAGAAATGTTCGCGCGACAGCGTCGCCCCGGCTGGGATGTTTGGGGCAACGAAACAGACAAATTTTCAACGCCGGAGGTCGTGGCATGACCAACACAACTCAGATGCAACTTCTCACCGCAATCCGCTATCTGCTGGTGCTCGCCGGCGGCTACCTCGCACAGCGCGGCTATATCGACAACAGCCAGGTCGAGGGTGTCGTTTCGGCGCTGTTGATTATCGGTCCCGCCGCATGGGGCTTTTTCACCAACCTCTGCCATGAGCGCAACGCCCGCACACGCGAAGTCGTCGCGGTGCAGGCCGCCCTCGACCACGCAGGCCAATCGGTCGTCGTGACCCCCGCATTGGCGCGGGCAATCATCGCCACGCCAGTATCCCCGCCCAATCCGGGCACAACCACAAAGGAGTAGCCATGAGTGTTCTAAGTGACGCATGGGCCCGGCTGAAAGCGTTTGCTGAAGCTGCGGTCAAGACCATCGAACATACCGTTTCGGACATCTTCACCAAGTTCGTCCCGGTCCTCGAACAGGACTTCGAGCAGTTCGTTCGCGATCACGGCGCCGATGCCGTCGCATCGGTGATGGCCTGGGCCGCCAAAGAGGTTTCGGGGCCGGAAAAGCTGTCCGGTGTCGTGACCGATTTGATCCAGCTCGCCGAAAGCAAGGGTCGCGAATACACCGCCGACTTGAAGGTGATTGCGCAGACGGTGGCGCAGCAAGCCTATACCGCCGTTGCAACCTCGCTGCCTAAACAGCAGTCGTAGGAGCGCGCCATGTGGAAAAACCTTCTGGGCGCCGTGTTTTCGTGGGTGCTCGGGAGGTTTTTTCCGCCGCCTCCAAGCCCTACCGCCCCTTCTGCCGAATCCCTCCTGCGAGCCGCCCAAGCTGAGAAAGACCGCGCCGATGCCCTCCAAGCCATTCTCGCCGCCAAGATCCAGAGCGATGCGGAACGCGATGCTGTTCGCAGCGACCTTGGCGCTCACGCTGACAGGCTGCGCGCACCCGACCCCTTCCAGCGTGCCGGTTGAGCCCGCCCCGATAGCAAGCCCTGTTCCGCCCGCCTGGCTGGGGTTCTGCGCGCACGCCAAGCCGATTACTTGGAGCGCCAAGGACACCGACGGGACGCTTGAACAGGTGAAAGAGCACAACGCCCTCGGCGTCGCGCATTGCGACTGGGGCAAGAAAAAGGACAGCCAATGATCGCCCGTCTTCTCGACCTCTTCCGGCGCCTGTGCGTGATCGACGAACTCTGCCCTATGGAGCTGTAAGTGCTCGCAGACCGCAACACGGTCGCTGAAGTCGCAACCTTTTGGGGGGTGTCCCCCAGAACCGTCCAGCGTCGCATCCGATCAGGAGCACTCCCTTGCCTGAAGCTGGGCGGCGCGGTAAGGATCAGCCGCGAACAGGTCGAGTCCTATGAGGCAAGATGCAGCTCTGGCGGCACCCCAACGGCGTCTGGTATGTCCGATTTGGCCCGCGCGGCCGGAAGAGGATCAGTGCTCAGACAACTGATCGCCGGGACGCCGAGAAATTCCTTGCCCGATTTATAGCCGTCCAAGACGTTCCAACGACCAAAATCACCGTCGCGGAAATCCTTGCCGGCTATCGCGCTGATGCCGAAGCGCGCGTGCGCTCTCCCCAGGCCATCCAACACGCAGAGCGCGCCCTCACACCCCTCGGCCCCCTTTTCCCTAATCAGCTCACTCCACCGACCATCCGCGCCTGGGGCGCGTCTCTGGGCGTCTCCAACGGCACCGTCCTCCGTCATGTCGGTGTTCTGAGGGCGGCACTTCATTGGGCCGTTCAGAGCCAGTGGGTTGCGACCGCCCCCCACATCTCAAATCCAGTCCCCATGCCTCCCCCGCGAGATCGCTGGCTCACCAAAGATGAAGCCCGCGCGCTCCTGACGGGCTGCACCGAGCCGCATGTGCGCCTGTTTGTGATTCTAGGCCTGATGACAGTCGCCAGGATGTCCGCCATCTTGGAGGCCCAGTGGGGCCAGGTGGACTTTGAACACCAGACGATCGACTACGGCACCGGCTGGGGCAACAAGCGTCGCGCGATTGTCCCGCTCAACGACGAGGCCTTCCGAACCCTTCAGGCAGCACATGCGCTGCGGTCCTCGGATTACGTGATCGAGTTCCGTGGCAACAAGGTCGGTACTGTCAAAAACGGTTTCGCGGCAGCGTGCCGACGCGCGAGCTTAACCGGCGTGACGCCCCATATCCTCCGCCACACAGGCGCTACCTGGATGGCTCTCGATGGTATCCCGCTGGCGGAAATCGCGCGCATGTTGGGGGATTCAGAAGCCACCGTGGAAAAGGTCTATGCCAAGCACCACCCTGATTACCTCCGCTCGGCGGCCCGCGCCTTACAGCTCTCGTCCTGATGCTTGAAATTGCCGTTCAGGTGAACGGCATATATGTCATTTCATGTCGTAAATTGTCGTTTTCACAACCTTAACGTATTGATTTTATTATAAGACCTACCCCTTGGTAAGGGGTAGGTCGTGAGTTCGATTCTCACCTCCGGCACCAGTTTTCCCAGATTTTCCGCTGCTTAACAGCATCGCCCTTACGGGTCGTGCTGCCCGGTTTCTCGTTGCTCTGGCGCGCCGATCCGCCCCGGACCGGAACATATAAGCGAGCGCTGCGTTAACCCAGAATGTCATCGCAACGGTCTGCCACGGCCTCGATTATTGGAGCTTCCGGTCAGATTTGCACTGGTGAGGGCTTGCATGAGTTTCACCCAATTGGACCCCCAGCTCCCTGTCACAGTAGAAGGCAAGGGTGCGGGCTATGCGTTTGCCGTGATTGATTATGGTCAGGAGCATAATCTGATCTGGGTCGTGGCGTTGAACGACAGCGGAGAGATCTGGTGTTCGCCGAACCCCAAGGTCAGGTTGTGCACCAACTGGACCATGGGCAGAGCGCCGATCAATCACCTCAAAATGGCTGCGGAATAGAGCTTTCCGACATTCTGCCGCACAGGCAGTTTGCCCTGCTCTTTGCCTTGCGAATGGCGCTAAGATTAGCCTCTTTCAAGGGGGCTTCGATCCGATGCATTCCCGTTTGCACACACCTGTTTGCGATCTTCTGGGCTGCACCTATCCCATTCTTCTGGCGGGCATGGGTGGGCCTGCGCGGTCCGGGCTGGTGGCCGCGGTTACAAACGCAGGCGGCTTCGGCTTTCTCGGCATGGTGCGCGAAAGCCCCGAACTCATCACCGCGGAAATCGCGCAAGTCCGCGCCCAGACAGACAGGGATTTCGGCGTCAATCTCATCCCCGCCGCCACCAAGCCCGATCTGCTGGAGGCGGAAATCACTGCCTGCCTTGCCGCCCGCGTACCGGTGATGGCGCTGTTCTGGGATCTGTCGGCTCCGCTGGTCAAACGCCTGCGCGATGCGGGCATACTGGTGGTCTGTCAGGTGGGCAGCGCGCGCGAAGCCGAAGATGCGCAAAACGCAGGCGCGCAAATCCTCATCGCCCAAGGCGTGGAAGCAGGCGGCCATGTGCGCGGTACCATCCCCCTCAACCAACTCCTGCCCCAAGTGCTGGCCAATGCGGATGTGCCGGTGATCGCCTCGGGCGGCATTGCAAATGGCAAAGCCGTTGCGGCGGTGATGGCGCAAGGCGCACAGGGCGCGATGCTGGGCACCGCCTTCCTCGCCACCGATGAATCCTTTTCGCACCCCTATCACAAGCAACGCATCGTTGAAGCGAAACCCGGCGAGACCGTTCACACCGATGCCTTTCATGTGAACTGGCCGCGCGGGGCCTTTGTGCGCGTACTGCCCAATTCGGTCACCAAGGGCGAACATGGCGATCCGTTCGCGGGCAACAAGCAGGCGATTGGTACAGAAGGCGCGCGCACCATCTGGCTGTTCAGCACCGATTCCCCACTGCAATCCATGACCGGCGATTTCGAGGCGATGGCGCTGTATGCCGGGCAAGGCGCCGGTGAGATCACCGCCATCGTGCCCGCAAGCCAGCGCATGGAAGACATCGTGCGCGATGCCGTTGCCGCATTGCCCGCTGCGCCGCCCGCGCAAACCACAAACGCGCCATCTCCCGCCTCCCCCGTCTGTTACGCGAAAGAGGCCGATGACAGCTATATGGGCTATGCCTCCCGCGATGAGCTGCTCGCCTTCCTCAACGAGCTACTGGAGGCCGAACGCGCTGGCGCGCGCGTCACCGCCCGCACATCTTCGGACGCAACCGACCCCGCCATCAAAACCCTGATGCGGGAGATTTATCGCGACGAAGCCCATTGGTGCGCGATGCTGCTGAAATGGATTTCCACCCTCGAAGGCGAAGCCTCCCCCAAAGTCGGTGCCTTTTATGAAAAATGCATGGCGATTGCCGACCTGCGCGCGCGCATGGCCTTTCTCAATCGCGGTCAGGGTTGGGTGGCGCGCAAACTGCGCGAGATGCTACCCAAAACGCGCGACGACGCGATGCACGCCGATTTTACCGCCATGCTGAAAAGCCACGAAGAAAATATCGCCCGCGCCAACGAGGCACTCCAATGACTCCCTCAGAAAAAATCGACCAGCTGATCGCAGGCATTGCAGACTGGCGCGGCAAGACGTTCGCCCAGTTGCGCAAGACCGTCCTTGAGGCGGACCGCGAGATCACCGAGGACTGGAAGTGGATGGGAAGCCCGGTATGGTCGCGCGATGGCATGATCGCGGTCGCCAATGCCCACAAGGGCAAGGTCAAAATCACCTTCTTACACGGCGCACACCTTGCCGACCCTGAAAGGCTGTTCAATGCGGGGCTCGAAGGCAATGCACGGCGCGCTATCGACTATTTCGAGGGCGACAAAATCAATGCGCCCGCGCTGAAAAATCTCGTCCGCGCCGCTATTGTGCACAATCAGAGCAAGCTGAAGAAAAAGACGCCCGCAGCCAAAAGCAAGAAATAGTTGGGCTAGGCTTTGGCCGCGCCCGGCTGAATCCGGTCGGCGCGGAAGAACATGCCCATCTGCAAACTGCGGCCGATATTCTGCGAGCGGGCAATAAACGCTTCCGCCGTATCGGGCGGGCAAACCTCGCGCGCGGTTTCGGCAAACAGTTCCAGCCAGCGTTCAAAATGCTTTGGCTGCACGGTTTTGAGCCGCATATGCGCCACCATCGGGTTGCCCTTGAAGCGCCCGCTCATCAGCATGACCGACGACCAGAAATCGCACATCTTGGCCAGATGCACATCCCAATTGTCCCCGATCACGCGGTCGAACACCGGCCCCAGCAACGGGTCGGGCCGCACCTTGCCATAGAAGGTATGCACCAGCGTTTTAATCATCGCGTCGTCCACGCCGGTCTCATCCACAATATTCTGCACAATCTGCGCCCTGCGTTCGGAAGAGGTTTGGTCTGAATTATCCGTGGTGGCCATGGCGATCACTAAAGAGGTATTTCAAATACCTCTTTATATCTTCCCGCAACGCCCGGCAAGCCTGTTTTCCGCCCCCGCCCTGCGGCGGTTGCGTCATGCCGCGCGGTCGCCGAGCAGCCGCTGCATCCGATGCATCGCCACCGGATTGGAAATAAGGTCGGCAAGGCTGTATTTGTCCAGAACTGCCATGAAGGCGGCCAGCGCCTCCTCCAGCGGCCCGCGCAACCCGCAAACGGCCGACACCACGCAGGCGTCACGTTCCCGGTCGAAACATTCCACCAGCGCCATGCTGTCTTCTGTGGTGCGCACGACCGCCCCCAGATTGATCCGCCGAGGGGGACGGCTGAGGCGCAGCCCACCTCCCCGCCCCCGCAAACTTTCAATAAACCCTTCCTGCGCAAGGGTTTGCGTCACCTTCATCAGATGATTGCGCGAAATCTCATAGCGCCGCGCCACCTCTTCAATGGTGTGCAGTTCCTCAGGTTCCAGTGCCAGCAACATCAGCAGGCGCAAGGAATAGTCGGTGTGCAATGTCAGCCGCATCAGGCTTTCCTTTCGTCTCGCCGCGCGAGGGTAACCAGAGGGCGCTAATAGATGTATACGACTTACCACTTATGCGCTTCAATGTGAATCCGGGAGGCGGGTTATGGCGACCGTACAAATCAAGCGAATCTATGAGCCCCCGGCGGCGGAGGATGGCTTGCGCATCCTGGTCGATCGGATTTGGCCGCGCGGCCTCAGCAAACAAAAGGCCAAGCTCGATTATTGGCAAAAGGACATTGCGCCCAGCACAGCTTTACGCAAATGGTTCGCCCACAAGCCCGAACACTGGGCCGAATTCCGCCGCCGCTACAGCACAGAACTCGCCGCCAACCCCGCTTTGGCGGAGTTGAAAGCCCGTTTAAAAAACCACCGCGCGACACTGCTCTATGGCGCGCGCGATACTGAACATAATCAGGCCGTGGTGCTTATTGCGGTCCTTAGCGGGCACAAATGATGCGCTGAAGCGCGGCCACCCCATCGCTCAATGCAGCGGGGCCCGGTTGCAGGATCAACGCAGACTTCACCTCATGCAGGCGGCCATTGTGCACCGCAGGAATGGCGTCGAAGCCGGGCCGCGCCGCCAACAGTGCGGGATTGAATTTCTTTCCGCACCATGAAGCAATGATGATGTCGGGCGCGCGCGCAATCACCTCGCCTGCCGTAACGATGCGGTCTTTCGCGGATTTCTGCATAGCACGTTCTGCAAAAATATCCTCACCCCCAGCAATGCGCACCAGTTCGCTGACCCAGGCGATGGCGGAGATCATCGGCGCATCCCATTCCTCGAAATAGACCTTGGGACGCGCCTGCATTTTCACCGCCACGGCGGCCACGCTCTCAAGGTTGGCGGTGAGCGCGCCGCACAACGCTTCGGCCTTTGCCCCCGCACCCACCAACGCCCCCACTGTCCGCATCATGTCGAAAATTTCGGCGATGCTGCGCTGGTTGAAGGCATGCACCGTCACACCATGGCAGATCAATTCGGCCACAATATCGGCCTGTATATCCGAAAAACTCAAAACCAGATCGGGCTGCAACGCCAGAATCTTCGGCACATCGGCGGAGATGAAGGCCGACACGCGCGGTTTTTCCGTCCGCGCGCGCGGCGGACGCACCGTATAGCCGGAAATGCCGACGATACGGTGCTCCTCTCCCAGCAAATATAATGTCTCGGTGGTTTCTTCGGTGAGACAGACAATCCGCTCGAAGGGAAACATGCCCTAGCCTGCCGCGCGCAAAGGCGACGTCGCGATGCCCACTGTGCGCCCCAAAGCCTGAAGCCCCAAAAAGCCGATAAAGGCCAGCGCATTGACCCAGAAAATATAACCGACGATGGCCGCCGAAAATCCACCGGTGTCGGATGCCACCACCCCGGTTGCGAAAAGCACCGCCTCATACGCCACAAAAGCAGCGGCAAAGGCGAGTGCGCCGCCCACGATTGCCGTTCTGGCATACACCTTCGCCATCATGGCCGCGTGCGTCGCGGCCAGCGCCGCCAGCCCGATCATCAGCCCCCAGGCAAAACTGTCCGTCGTGCGCGGGAAATGCAAAAAGCCATAACCGACACACTGATTTGCAAACCAGGCCACCGCAATCAGCACAAAACCATCACGCCGCCGCATGAAAAGCGCGGCTATGGCGGCCAGCGCCGCAAAGGGCGTGGCGCAGGCAAGCGCAAAACTGAAGGCAATACTCGCCCCTACCAACAGCGCGCCCCAAAGCACGCGCACCGCAACTGAATTTTCCTGCAAGATGTGTTTCAAGCCCGACACTCCTCTCATGTGAAAGCGGAAAATGGGGCCTTCGCGCCCGCGCCAAAGCACGGACAACGCGATTGCCGGGACATCCCGCCCGAACCTTCGTTCTCGTCCGTCACGGCAGGTCTCCTGGCTCGCGGCTTATATGCGATTGTCCGGCCTTCCCAGGGATTTCCCCAGTGGCATTTCGGACAACCGCTCGCCGCTTACAGTTGCGGGAACAGCCCCGGAATTGGCGTTGCCGCCGCACCGGGTTCCCTTTTCACGCCGGCACTTGATACCGGCGACCGTGACGGCGATAGAAACAACCAGCACCGCCCAGAAGTCAAGAACGAGGATAAATGCCAATGCCGCCAAAAGCCTTCATGTCGTGGAGTTCGGGCAAGGACAGCGCCTTCGCCCTGTGGCAGGCGCAGCGGTCGGGTGAGGTGGAGATTGTCGGCCTGTTGACCACGCTCACCGAAGTACATGACCGCGTGGCGATGCACGGCGTGCGCAACACGCTACTCGATCAGCAAATCGCGGCGCTGGGTTTGCCCGCGCTCAAAGTGGGCATCCCCAGCCCCTGCCCCAACGAAGTCTATGAGCAGCGCATGGCCGAGGCGACCGCTGAGATGAAAGCGCAAGGCGTAACCCATGTGGTCTTCGGCGATCTCTTTCTGCAAGACATCCGCGCCTATCGCGAAACCCAACTCGCCAAAGCAAACATGCAAGCCGTATTTCCACTGTGGGGCCGCGACACACGCAGCCTCGCTGAAGAGATGATCGACAGCGGGTTAATCGCCCACATCGTCTGCCTCGATCCCAAACAGATTGACCGCCGCCTCGCAGGCCGCCGTTTCGACCGCGCCTTGCTCGCCGAACTGCCGCCGGATGTAGACCCTTGCGGAGAGAACGGCGAATTTCACACCGTGGTCACGGCGGGCCCGATGTTCAAAACAAAAATACCCGTCACGCTCGGCCAAACGGTCGAACGTGACGGGTTTATTTTTACAGATGTTGTGCCGAGCCCTTAAGCCGGAAACGGATCGGTCCTGCTGACCATCGCCGGAAGGCCGGGCAATTCCAGCCGCCCCGCCAGCCACGGCGCCATGGCGTTGAGTTTCGCTAGATCATAGCCCGTCTCAAACCCCGAACGATGCAGCAGATAGACCAGATCTTCCGTGCCGATATTGCCGGTGGCCGAGGGCGCAAACGGGCAACCGCCAATACCGCCGACACTGGCATCCAGCCGCTCCACCCCCATCTCCGCCGCCGCGAATGCATTGGCAAGGCCGGTATTGCGTGTGTTGTGGAAATGGCAACGCAGCGGCATCCCCGGAATGGCCTCCTTCAACGCCGCGATCATGGTTTTGACCTGCGCCGGAACACCAACCCCCACCGTATCGGCCACCGCAATTTCCAGCGGCCCCGCCGCCGCAATCGCCCGCGCCATTTCAACCACGCGGTCCAGCGGCACTTCGCCCTCAAACGGGCAGCCGAACGCAACCGAAATAGTGGCCTGCGCGCGCAAGCCCGCGTTCTTCGCCCGCGTGATCACATCAATCGAAACCTCGACCGATTCACGCCAGGTCTGCTTCTGATTGCGCAGACCAAAAGAATCCGTCGCGATGGCAACAACGCCGATCTCGTTGACCTTTGTTTCCAGCGCCCGGTCCAGCCCGCGCCCGTTGAGCACAAGGCCCACATACGTCACATCCGCGCGATCCGGCAGCCCGGCCAGCACCGCCTCGGCATCGGCCATTTGCGGCACGCGCGCAGGGTTCACAAAACTCGCCACTTCCAACCGCCGCGCACCCGCATCAATTAGCCTCTCAACCATCGCCACCTTGTCCGGCGTGGAGAGAATGGCGCTCTGGTTCTGCAACCCGTCCCGCGGGCCGACTTCGATGATCTCTATTTTCTTGGACATAGTTTAATCCGATACGCCAATAACGCGGCGGTTCTTCAGGTCGGCGATGGCCGCATCATCCAACTTCACCAATTCGCGCAACACCGCTTCAGTGTCCCGCCCAACCGTAGGCGGCGCAGTATAGGTGTCTTCATAGGTTTCCGACAGCTTGATCGGGTTACCTGGCGTCGGCACCGAACCACCGCCCGGCAACGGAACCTCCACCGTCATATTGCGCGCCTGAGCCTGCGGATCGGCAAAGGCAAAACCCAGATCATTCACCGGCGCCGCGGGAATGCGATATTTGGCCAGTGCCTCCAACCAGTATTCGCAAGATTCCTTTTCAAACGCCGCCTGCACCCTTTCTTCAATAAACGCCTTGTTGGCAAGCCGCCCCGGCTGGCCCAAAAATTCTTCCCGCCGCAAGGCATCGTCACCCAACAGATCAATCAGATTGACCCAGAAATTATCGGTGATGACCGCGATGATGAGATAGCGCGTCTTGGTGCGGAAGGTGTTGTAAGGCACATGCACAAAATGCCCATTGCCCGAACGCCCCGGCGAGATGCCGGACATCAAAAACATGGTCGCCATATAATTCAGCAACGAAAGCTGGCAATCGAACATCGAAATATCGACATGCTGCCCGCGCCCCGTCGTATGACGCGCCTGCACCGCCGACAAAACACCCAGCGCGCCAAACATCCCCCCCGCCAGATCACCAATCGGAATACCGGCCCGCAAAGGTTCGCCATCGGCATAGCCGGTGAGCGACATGCCGCCGCCCATGCCTTGCGCCACCAGATCAAACGCAGGCCGATCCGGCGCAGGCCCCGTTTCGCCAAAGCCCGAAATGCAGCAGGTGATAATGCGCGGATTGATCTTCGCCAAATGATCGAAATCAATCTTCAACCGCTTGGTAACACCGGCACCAAAATTGCTCATCACAATATCGGCGCTGCGCACCAGTTCATAAAACAGCTTCAGCCCGTCTTCGGACTTCAGATCAATCGCCACGCTCTCTTTGTTGCGGCACAGAGTGAGAAAATAGGCACCCATGCTTTCGCGGGAATAGTGATGCGAATTTTCCAGCAACCGCCGCGTCCCTTCCCCCTTGCCGGGTGGTTCCACCTTGATGGTGCGCGCGCCCAAATCGGCGAGCAACATGGTGCCATAAGGTCCGGCAAGCATATGAGTCAGATCAAGAACAACAAGGCCTTCAAGTGCACGCATGTAATGGGGTCCAATGTGAAAATGTAAAAACTGTCGTCTTATGTCCGCGTTATGAAACAACAACTCCGGCCGCATCACGCGGCGCATTGGTGGTGTCCTGCGGCCCGAATTCGCGGGTCCAGGCGGCAAGTTCAAGGCGAATGCCATCCGGATCATGAAAATAGATCGAACGGACAAAGGTAGTGGGATCGGTGTCTTCACCCATCGAATGGGTGGTATCGCCGTGGTTCTTGATGTCGGTCACGTCGACACCCATGGCGATCAACCGGTCGCGATAGACGCGCAAATCCTCAAGGTCCACATTTATAGCGACATGGTTCATCGAGCCATGGGCCGAAATGCCACCACCGCGCTTTGCCTGCACAATGCCCGGCTGCGCCTCTGGCGCTTTGGGGAACCAGAAAAACGCGATTGTATCGCCATTTCCCGCATCAAAGAAAAAATGCTGGCCGCCGCCATTGGGCAGCTCCAGTGTTTTCACCAGCGCCATACCAAGGATGTTGGTATAGAAATCGACGGTCTTCGCCATGTCCTTGCAGACAAGCGCGAGATGGTTGATCCCGCGAAACGCGAAGCCCTGGCTGTTGCTACGGTCCATGATGCGTCTCCTATTTTTGCGTCTTCGCCCAGGCCGGATCATTCCAGTCCTGAACCTTCTGCGTCTCCGGCACCGGAATTTCGACAACGCGCTCCGGCACGTCGTCATATTCCATGCGCAACGCCTTGGTGGTGATGGCGTGCAGATTGTACATGTTGGTCAGATAAGCGAGGACGAGGATCTCTTCTTCCGAATAATGCACCTTCATCGCCGCCATCACGCGGTCATGCACGCGCCCACCTTCCAGAATTTGGCCATCCACAAAAGCAAGTAGCGCCCGTTCGCCGGGCGTATAAGCGTCCGAAATCGTCCAGAACGCGGCATCTGCGATTTTTCGGTCTTCCAGCCCAACCCGGCGCGCCGCCTTGCAATGCTGGGAATAAACAAACTGGCTACCACGCGCATAACCGGTGCGCAGCAGCGCCAGTTCCCGCATTTTCGGATCGACCGGCGAGGTGCGGTAATCAAACGCAATGAACGCGCGCAAAATGCCCGGCACACGGCCCCAGATGGTCCACCAATTACCGGGTGTGCCTGTCAGGCTGCCCTTGCTGTCGCCGCCTTCCGCCGGGAAAAGCGGAGCAAGCCGCTCCAGAATATCCGCTGGTAAATCTTCAAACCGCGCTGATTTCAACCTAGGCATGTGTCCTCCGGTTTTTCTATTTTCTTTCCGCCCACACTTCTGCACGCGCCAGGCTTTCGCGATATGGCTTGAGGCCGAACCACAGCAGAGCAATGACGATTGGCGTGATAACGGCAACGGTGAGGGCAAGGGAATAGCCCACCATCATCTCGTCCTTAAATATCTTGTCAGTGATAAGTGCGACCAGCGTGGGCCCCAAACCGAGCCCCAGAATATTGGCGACAAACAGATAGAAGGAGAGCACCTGCCCGCGCATCTGGTTGGGCGTAATAAGTTGCAAAGAGGCAATCGCCACTGCAACCGAACAACTGCTCAAAGTGGTCGACACACAGAGGAGCGCCAGCGAAAGCTCAGGCGTCGGCATCAGCGTGGCGAAAGCCTGCGGCAGCAAAATGAGAACCGCGATAATCAATGGCGCCCGCATATAAGCGTCCACAAAGCCGCGCGCGGCCAACCATTCGGCGAACCGGGCCCCCAGCAACACACCGGCCGTACCAAGCACGCCGACAATGATGCCATAGGCATAGCCAATATCGTGGGATGCCCAACCATGCACCCGGATGAAATAAGACGGTATCCACGCATTGGTCCCAAAGCCGACAATGGCGTGAATGGAATAGGCGCCATAAATCGCCACAAACGTCTTCCAGTTGAGGCGAATAAAGGCAAACACCTCAGATAACGGCACACCGGCCTTGGCAGAATGCGTCTGCACCATGCCGCGCCGTACCGGCTCTTTCACAAACGCCATGGGGATCAAGACAACCATCCCCACAATGCCGACAAGGAAGAAGGTCATCTGCCAAGGCGCCGGTTTGCCGACAATCGGAAAATCCGGCAGCGTCATGTTCGAGACCTGCTGAATGGCAAAGCCGCCCACTACAAAGGCAAGCCCTGCGCCAACATATTGCGCGCCGGTATAAACACTCAGCGCGCGCGCAATCCGATCACGCGGAAAATAATCGCTGATCATCGAGGTCGCGGAAGGTCCAAGCGTCGCCTCGCCCACCCCAACCGAGACACGCGCGAGAAAAAGCTGAACAAAATTCCGCGCCATGCCGCACATCATCGTGGCAAGGCTCCAGAACACAATGCCAACAACGATGATGCGCTTGCGGCTGGAGCGATCCGCCAACCGGCCGATAATTACACCGAACACGATATAAAAAATGACAAAGGCGAACCCGGCCAGAACACTCACTTGCGTGTCGCTCAGGCCAAAGTCTTTCTTGATCGGCGCGAACAACAGCGTGGGGATCAGCCGCTCGACATAAGACACCATATTGGTGAGCGCGAGCGCAGACACCACAAACCATGAATAGGCTGGCGGCGGATAGGGCGAGGGCGCACCGTGCACGCCGCTTCGTTCACCAGAAGACTCCGGTGTCAACACATTCATGCTCATATGCCGCCTGTCTGGTCAGTCTGTGTATGCGTCAACCCTGCTAGCCAGCGGCACGCGGCTGCCAGCCTCATCAACCGGATCATGGCGAACGTCGAGTGCCGTGTAGGGTCTGGTCAATGCAGCGAATTCAAGGTGAATCCCGTTAGGGTCTTCGAAATAGATCGACCGAATCCATGTTTTCTCATTAACGGTCGCGGTCGCGTGAAGATCGGTGTCTTCATGATTGAGAACCCTGACCTCCACGCCCTTGCGCTTCAACCGGTCCGCATAGGCATCCACCTGTTCCAGAGGAATGTTGAATGCCAGATGATTCATCGAACCATGCGCTGTCTGCGAACCGTGCGTCTTGTAATCGGGATGCATCGAAGCAATGCCGGGCGCAGTTTTTGGTGCATTCGGGAACCAGAAAAAGGCAACACAATCGCCATTCCCACAATCGAAGAAGAAGTGCTGGCCACGACCGTTCGGCAAATCAATGGTCTTGACCAGCTTCATCTCCAGGACGCGGGTGTAAAAGTCCACGGTCTGCGCCATGTCCTTGCACACCAGAGCAACGTGATTAACCCCACGATAGTCGAACGGTTCGTTCTGTGGCGTCGTCAAATTGTCCATTCGCGTCCTCCTGTTTCACCTCACTGAACTGAGCCCAGGCTCTTCGATTATTTTGCCTCTTGATCGAACTTGATGTTGAGGTTGATCCCGAACGTACGCGGCTCTGCAAAATAGAGCTGCGTAAAGTAGTTGGAGCTGGGAACAGCCGACAGCAAACGCACATGATCGGTAATGTTCTTCGCCCACAGCGAGACCGAATAGTGCCCACTTGGATGGGTATAGGTCAGGCTGCCATCAAGATTGGCGTAAGTCGGAACCTTGCCCATGATCGCATTGCCAGAACTCGAATAGTAGGTGCTTTCCACACCCAAAATCAGGCTCGGTGTGATCATGCCCATGTCGTTCGGCAGACGGTAGTTGTAGACGGCCTGGTAACGCATCGTCCACAAAGGTGCGAAGCCCGGAACCAGATAACAAAGGCCCTTTTGCGCAAAGTCGACGGTCACGTTGTTACAAGCGGTCGGCCGATAATCCAGATTGCCGAGGTTTGCCTTGAAGCTCGTATAGCGAGAATCGAGGTAACCAATCGCCGCCGTCAAAGTCAGGTCATCCACCGGGATGGCGCTGAGTTCCAGTTCAAACCCACGTCCGCGTGAATTTGCGCCGTTGGCCAGAACCTGCGGAGCGCCCGGCAAATCCAGGAAGTACTGAACCTGAAGATCGCTGTACGTGTTCCAATAGGCCGCCGCATTCAGGCGCAGACGGTTCTCGAACCAGTCGGTCTTGGCGCCGATTTCCCACGCCTTTGCCTTTTCCGGATTGGCCGGAGGATTGACAAAGAAGTCATACGGCAAAGAACCGGTTCCAACCGGCGCGCGGGAGTTGAACGCGCCGCTCTTTGTGCCAGTCGAGTATGACCCATAGATCATCGCATGATCGTTGAGCCGATAGTTGGCGCCCAGATGATAGGACAAGTTGGTCCAGGTCTTCTTGCCCGTAATCAACGCACCCGTGGTGAACGGAAGCGCGGCCTGCTGCGGCGAACGGAAGAAGTCCTTCGTTTCGCTCTGGTAGCGAATGCCGGCAGTCACCGTCAGATCCGGCATGATCTTGTAGTCGACCTGCGCGAAAGGAGCGATTGTCCAGTCGTTTTGCGAAGCGCCTTCATGTGAAGGTGTCGGCACAGGAATGGTCGGTGTGTAGTCCTGCTGGAAGTAGAAACCATACCAGCTATAGAACAACCCAGCGACCCAGGTGAGCGGGGACTCTGTGTCGTTCGAAGCAAGACGCAATTCCTGCTGGAAGTATTTCACCTTCTTGCGGGTGAAGGTTTCGAAGAAGTTCAGTTCAGTATTGTCGTAATCACTGTAGGTGTTCTGCTTACCGCGCAGGAAGCCAGTCACCGACACCACATCGAAATACGGCGTATTGTACGTCATGTTCAACGACGAATTGAACGTGTCGCCCGTATCGCCGTTCGTATAGTTGCGCTTGATGGAGAACGTGTCCGTGGTGCCACCGGGAAAGCCCCAACCGGGACGGCCATAATAAGCAGGCAGGCTCAGATAATCGCCAAGCGTGGGATAACCGGGCAAACCAAGCCCCCCTGCGGGGATGGAGCCGTTCTGACCACCGGGCGAGTCGCTACGGTTTTTGATATATCCCGCCGTGAAATGTGCGCGGAAATTATCGCTGGGCTCATACGCCAAAGATGCGCGATAGGTTTTGATGTCGTCGCCGCTCAACCATGCATCGCGTGAATCCGGCGGATTACCCGCGGCATCCTTGTAGGTGTTGCGCACAAAACCATCGGAATATTGGCTCTGCGCCGCAAAGCGGAACGCAAGTTCGTCAGTCAGCGGGATGTTCACAATCGCGCCATAGTCAGCCCGGCCAAAGTTGCCGAACTTCGCATAAGCGTCGATGCTATAAAGATCGAGAACCGGAGCCTTAGTGCGGATCTGGATCACGCCGCCAGTAGTATTCTTGCCGAACAGAGTGCCTTGCGGGCCGCGGTCGATTTCCACGCTGTCCGCATCATACATTTGCAGCAGCATGTTCAGGTTGCCAGGATAGAACACACCATCCACCGCAACACCGACAGACGGATCAATCGCCTGGTCAATACCCGAATAGCCGACACCGCGCGCATAAAGCACCGCCGCAGTACGATTGAGGGCCCCCACCGGCTCAATCCGCACGCTTGGCGCCATGCGCGAAAGATCGGTCATGTCTTTCACAAACATCTTGCTCAACTGATCGGACCCAACAGCCGTCACAGCCACAGGCGCATCCTGAATGGACTCAGAGCGCAGACGCGCCGTCACCACCACCGTTTCAATGGTCGAAGATTCCAGGACCGGTGCCGCCTCGGTCGAGGCTCCCTCTTGCGCGCTCGCATGGGATGCGAAACCAATGAGCGCACACGCCGCCGTTCCACTCAGTACAAGTTGACGTAATTTCATGGCATTCCCCTTGTTTTCTAAACGGCGCCTCATCGAAGGCGTCCTATTTTCAGAAGGCCGGACGCTAAGGGCGCCCAAATTACTTCGCAAGCTAATATTTACTCACCTGTTCGCCCCATTCATTCGAAAGCTAAACGATTGAATCTCAAGGGCGCCACACATTTAAATTTGACGCCCCCACAAATTGGATTTGCTTCGCGCAATGATTATATTGTGATGGCACGCAGATGTTGCAGTGCGACAAACAAAGATTTTGGGGCGGAATGTCTGGGTTTTCAATGCCTTCAACTCTGTCCGGTGCGGCCTGATGCGCCGTCTTCCGCCGCTCACAGCCTTGCGTGCTTTTGAGGCAACGGGTCGGCTGGAAAACGTCAAACGCGCTGCCAAAGAACTCAATGTGACGCCAGCGGCCATCACCCATCAGCTTCGCCAGCTCGAAGAACATCTGCGAGTCGAACTGTTTTCCCGCTCCAGCAAAGGCATGGTGCTCACCCGCAACGGGCACGAATTATTCCACGCGGTGAGCCAGGCGTTCGACCTGCTGCACGAAAGCGCGCGCAAAGTGGAAGGCGAGGCCCGCACAAAACTCACTGTCTCCTGCCTGCCAAGTTTCGCCAGTTGCTGGCTGGTTCCGCGCCTGCCCCGCTTCTATGCGGCCAATCCCGGCATCGAACTGGAGATCAACACGGTTGGCAATGCGAGCCAGCGGGTGGATTTTGCGCAACTCGGCGCCGACATCGCCATCCGCGTCGGCCCAAATGAAGACGCATGGCCCGGGCTCAGAATCGAAAAACTCGTGCATGAGCAAATGTCCCCCGCCTGCGCGCCAAAATTGCTCAAAAGCCTGCGCCACCCGCGCGATCTTGCCGGGCATAATCTGTTACAGGTGTCCCGCCGCCCAGAAGGCTGGCCGGAATGGCTTGCAGAGGCCCAGCGCATCTATGGCGGAACTGAACACATAGATGCAACGCAAGGCCCGCGCTTTGACACAATTCAAATGGCGACCAGCGCGGCGGTTGAAGGCATGGGCGTAGTGATCGGGCGAACGCCGCTCATCAACGATTATCTGGAATCCGGCGCGCTGGTCGCGCCGTTCGATATGCAGATACGCAGCAAGGCCGCCTATTACCTTGTGCTCGCAAAATGCACAGAATCTGCGCCAATGATGCTGTTCCGCACCTGGCTGCGCAAAGAACTCGGCCTACCGCCGCGAAACCTGTCCGCGGCGGTATAGCCGTATTCCATTATTCGGCGGGTTCGAGAGTGCGGATGGCCTTTTTGTTGCCATGCGCATCCACCGGCAGATGCGTCGCATCAATCTTCGGATCCAGCTCGCGCGTCCAGGAGGCGAATTCCAGGCAGATGCCATCCGGGTCATAAAAATAGACCGAACGGACAAAGGTGGACGGCGTTACCGTCGGGCTAACCTGACGCTCGGAATCGTCATGATTCATGACATTCGAGACCCGCACGCCACGCTCGGTCAGCTTCTGGCAATATTCGTCGAACTTGTCGGCTGGCACATTGAGCGCGATGTGGTTCATCGAACCATGGCCCGACACAATCGTGCCCTCGCCCGGCAGATGAGCCGCAGCGGCTACACCCGGCGTCGCTTCCGGCGCATTCGGAAACCAGAAGAACGCCAGCGAGTCGCCATTGCCGATGTCGAAGAAAAAGTGCTGTCCCATGCCGTTCGGCAGGTCGAGCGTCTTGAGCAAAGGCATACCGAGGACATTGGTGTAGAAGTCCACGGTGCGCGCCATATCCTTGCACACCAGTGCAAGATGGTTGACGCCCTGAATATCGAAAACTTTGTTTTGGACTCGTGCCATCGTTCACTCCCATCTAATTTTCGCTGTCCCCACCTTACCATTTTTTGCGGGCGTGCACTATATAGTTTTCTAAGCAATCGACGGTTCACATTTGGGCCGCCGTCAACATGGAGGAAGCAATGCCCCGTCTGAAACAAATCCCGCTGGCCGATGCCGTACCGAGCGTAAAGGCTTATTATCAAAAACTTTTTGGCGAGCGCGATCCGGTGAAAGAGCCAGGAACCGCGACCGGAACACCCGGAAACTGGTGGACGGTGTTCGCCCTCGTCCCCACAATTTTCGAACATGCCACGGCCCAGTTCGGCATGTTCGGGATGTTCACCGACAAGAACGTCAGTAAACTTGACGCAAAATTACGCGAAATAGCGCTTATTCGCACCGGCTACATTGCGGCCAGCCAGTTCGTCTTTTCGCAACATTGCAAAGCCGGCCGCCGCAACGGCCTCAGCGAAGAGCAAATCTCGGCCATTCCGAACTGGAGCGTCGCCACCGTTTACTCCCCGCTCGAACGCACAGTCCTTGCCTATGTCGATTGCCTGATCCTCGAACGCGGCCGCGTTCCCGATGGTCTGTTCGACGAAGTGAAAAAACATCTAAGCGATTCAGACATCCTCGAACTCACCTATCATGTGATGGGCTATAATAGTCACGCGACCATCTGCAAGGCGCTGCGTCTTGAATATGACGACGTGCCGGAACGCATTGTCGAAGTGCCAGTCCCGAAAGACGGCAAACTCGCCGCCGATTGGGCAGGGAATGCCTGGAACCGCTAATCCATGAGCACACCAGTCAAACTGATTGCGTTTTCCGGTTCAACACGAACGGGCTCCCACAATCAGCGCCTCATCGAACTTGCCGCCATCGGCGCAAGGGCGGCGGGCGCCGAGGTGGAAATCCTCTCGCTGCGCGATTTCGATCTGCCGCTTTACGATGCGGATTATGAAAAAGCGCAGGGCATTCCACCCAACGCGGCAAAGTTCAAAGCCAAAATGGTGGAAGCGGATGGCTATCTCATCTCCGCGCCGGAATTCAACGGCTCGCTTCCCGGCGGGTTGAAGAATGCGCTCGATTGGGCCTCACGCCCAGCGCCGGGCGAGCCGGAAATCGCGTTGAAAGCCTATCGCGGCAAGGTGGCGGGCATCATGTCCACCTCACCGGGGCCATGGGGCGGCATGCGCGGCCTGGCGCACTTGCGCCAAATCCTGAGCGGTCTGCAAGTGCTTGTGGTGTCCGAACAGCTTGCCGTGCCGCTGGGGCACGAAGCATTCAATGACGACGGGACGTTGAAAAATCCCATCTACACCGCCGTCATCGAATCCATAGGAAAACGCGCGGCCCAAATAGGCCGCGCGCTGAAAGACGGTTAAACAGGTTCGCGAGGGTCTGGTTACAGCTTCTGCTGTAGCCACCCCGCGATCATGTCCGCGGCCATCGGGCGATATTCTTCCTTGTCTTCGAAATAATGCCCGCCCGGCGGTGCTTCGAGCACTTTGTCCGTGGCGCCAAGAGATTCAAAAATCACCTTCGCATCACTCGCAAACACGCCCATATCGCCGGTGCTCTGAATCACCAAAGACGGCATGGTGATGGTTTTCAAATGCTCCGGCCCCAGGCATTTGGAGGTTTCAAGACTCCACATCGAAAGCCAAGTCTTGAGCGTATTGGCACGCCCAATACCCGCAGGCGCACGGTTGGCGACAGCAGGATCGCCGCGATAACAACCAGGGCACGGACGCGTGGATGGCTCAATGGCAGGGTCAAGAAAGCGCAAATCCGCCCAGGTACGGAACAACGCAAAGGTGCGGTCGGGAATGCCAGCGGCGTTCAGGCGCACAAGCTCTTTCTTCGCCCAATCAGTGATGCGCTGGTTACGCGCCCGCTGCGCCGCGCGATAACGGGTGATGAACTCCTGCGAGAACGGCGCGCCATTGTCCTTGTTGAACGGGTTGAGCGATTCATCTGTTTTGGTGGGATCGGTTTCATCAATCACCGAGCCGTCCATCCAGTTCGTCAACACTTCCGGGCGACCGGGGTGCGCATTGAGCGAGATGTAAAAATTCGCACCCGGCAAAGTCAGCAGCGTATCGCGCGCAATCCCCTTCATATCCGCGGCCAGCGTAGGGTTCTGCGATTCCGCCTGATAGGCCGCCATCAACGAACCGCCGCCGGAATTGCCCAGCAGCACAACCGTTTCAACGCCCGCTTTTTCTTTCAGCCATTTCACTCCGACCGAAATGTCGATCAGTGCATGTTCCAGAAGGAACTGATCTTCCGCGCCGCGAAACCGCGTGTTCCAGCCAAGAAAACTGTAACCGCGTTCGGCGAGGAAGGAGGCGAGATAATGCTCGGTGAAATCCACATTATAGTGCGTGGCAATGAACGCGACCTTGGGCCGCTTGCCCTTTGGCGTCCAATAAAGGCCCTGACACGGGTATTGGCCATGGCCAAACCGGGGCGCGGTCGGCGATTCAAGTCCTATGAACTGCATGTCCACATTCGGCGAGTTAGTCATCATTTCCTCCGGATCGCTCTTGGCGCAAAGCTAGACACTTCGAGTTCGAACGATTATAAGTTCGCGCAAAAATCGGGGTCAAGCAAGCATGATTGATGTCACGCGCATTCCATTTGATGCGCTTCCCATCCAATTACAGGATGAGTTGGGGGCCAAGGTAAAGCGCCTGGGCTATTTGGGGGAATTTTTTCAGGTCGCCGCCCATCAACCGGAGGCGCTGTACCACTTCAATCGCTTCACCGAGACGCTGAAAGACGCCCTGCCCGTCAATCTGGTGGAGTTGCTTGCGCTCACACTCTCCACCTGGAGCGAGAACATCTATGAGCAGGTGCAGCACGAACGGCTCTCCCTCAAACTCGGCCAGAGCGAGGCTTGGGTCAGAGATGTCGAACGCCTGTCTCCCGACAATGCCAAAGAATTGAGCCCGGTCGAACAAGCCACCCAGCGCCTCGCTCTGTCGATGGCAACAACGCAAGGCCGCCGCTCCCAGCCGGATGCGCAAGCCCTGCTTGAACACACAGACGAAAAAATGCTTGTCGGCATCATGCTCACAGTTGGCCGCTACCTCGCCCATTCGGCGCTCAGCAACACCATGCAGTTCAAAGCCCCCATGCCCTCACCGCTGGGAGTGCGCTCATGACCGCACCCATCTGGATTGGCGAACGCGATCTGGCGCTCGATCTTTCGCAAGCCATCGCTCTGTTGCGCAAAGCCATGCTGCGTCAGGCGCAAGGCGCGGCAATGAATATGGAGAAAACGCATTTGAGCTGGGGCGGCGGCTCGATGCATGCCATCGGCGCGGCCTTCACCGACACAGCCCTCCTCGGCGTCAAAACCTGGGCCCACACGCCCAAAGGCGCAACCCCGCTGGAAATTCTGTGGGATGCCGAAACCGGCAAACTCCTCGCCATCATCGAAGCCTTTGCCATGGGCCAGTTGCGCACCTCCGGCATCGCCGGTCTGGTGACAGATATTCTGGCGCAGGAAAATGCCGACCTTCTCACCATCTGCGGCACGGGCAAACAATCCCTCGCGCAAGTCGCCGCCGTGGCGCTGGTGCGCAAACTCAACTGCGTGCGCGTCTTCGGGCGGGATGAACCACGCCGCGCCGCCTTCGCCGCCCGCGTCGAAAACGAACTCGGCCTCAAAACCGAACAATTCGCCGATGTGGCAAAAGCGGTGAAAGATGCGCCCATCATCACCCTCGTCACCCGCGCCAAAGAACCATTCCTGCTGCCGGAAATGGTGGCGCGCGGCGCGCACATCAACGCCATGGGCGCCATCACGCCAGAACGGCAGGAATTTGCGCCCGCATTGCTGGAGCGCTGCGCCATCGTGGCGACAGACAGTATCGAACAGGCCCGCGCCTTGGGCGCCGAACTGATCGCCGCCTGGGGCCCGGATTTTGCCGATTCCAAACTGACAAAAGTGAGCACGCTGGTCGCCGATGGCACAAAGCGCCCCGCAACTGCCGATCTCACCTTGTTCAAATCACTGGGCACCGGCACCGCCGATCTTGCTCTCGCCGAAGAACTTTACCGCCTCGCCCGTGAAAAAGGTCTGGGCCGCGAACTTCCCACGCCTGCGCCCGCGCCGCTTTCGTTCCGCAATTCCAAAGGAGGTTGCGCTTGACCGCACCCGAAGCAAAATTCCTCGCCGCCAATCCCGCGCTGCCTTCCGCCAATGATTTCTGGGAGCCCATCATCATCAGCGGCGAACAAATCGCGCGGGAAGCCGAACGCCTGCTCGATCTCGATGTGGCAGATCCCATCGAGCGCCAGGTCCGCATTGTACACCCCATGGCCTGCGCCCGTGGCCAAGGCATGGCACCGGGAATCGAAGTGCGTCTATCCGCCCTCAAACCCGGCGAACGCACGCAGCCCTATCGCCACAACGCCACCGAAGTCGGCTTCTGCATCGAAGGCGGCGGCCGCACCCATGCAGGCGCCGCGAGCTACGACATCGCGCAGTACGATGTGTGGAACACCCCGTCCTGGACCGCGATCTCCCACGAGAACACGACCAATAAACCGCAAATCCGGCTGACCTATTCCAACGCCGCGCTCTTACGCCTTCTCAACGTGCATCTGGTCGAAGACAAAAAGACCACCGGCATCGTGCCCGAAAGCGCAGGCAAACCGAACACCGCCGCACAGGGCGAGACGATCAAAATCCGCGATCTCTTCCAGATCCCGAATGATGATGCATGGCTGATGTCCTATGAGCGTCTCATCAACCCACCTGCCGTTGAATCCAATTCAAACTATTGGAATTGGCAAAAGGTGAAAGCAGAGCTGGATCAGCTCACTGCGCTGGGCGCAAAATATCGCGGCCGCCGCCTCTATCTGCTCTACAATCAGATGACGGGCCGCACCAACGGCACCACGCCCAGCTTCTTCGCCACCATGACGGTGCGCCCGCCCAACATCATCGACCGCCCGCACCGCCACGCCTCTGCCGCCATCAACTATTATTTCAGCGGCGCAGGCTACAGCCGCGTGGCAGGCAAACATTACGAATGGAAAGCGGGCGATCTCATGCTCTCTGCTCCCGGCTGGGCCATTCACAACCATGCCAGCCACGATCAAGGCCCGGTCTATGAACTCACCATTCAGGATCAGCCCTTCCACATCTGGCAGGAATCCCTGCTCTGGCAGGAAACACTTGTCGAACCGCCCGCGCTGCTCGGCGCGCATAGCGGCTTCAAAACCAATCGCGAGGAGTTAGTATAATGCCGCAAGACCTTTCCTGGCTGAAAGGCTCCATCCCGCCACTCATTACCCCATTCCGCGACGGCGCAATCGATTTTGAAACCTATGGCAGACTGATCGAACGCCAAATCGAAGGTGGCAGCCACGGCATCCTCGTCAACGGCACCACCGCCGAACCGAGCACACTCTCCACCGACGAGCGCAACGACATCGTTGCTTATGCGGTGAAGCACACCAAAGGCCGCATCCCCGTTGTTGCCGCCACCGGCTCGCAATCGCTGGCCGAAACGCTTGTGCTGTCGCAATTCGCCGAAAAAGCAGGCGCCGATGCACAACTCATCGTCACACCCTATTACATCAAGCCCCCGCAGCGCGGGCTCGAAACATATTTCGTCGAGGTCGTCTCGCGGATGAAAACCCCCGCCATGGTCTATCACATTCCCGGTCGCGCCGGCGTGTCGATGGATGTGGCAACCTTCGCGGCCATCAAAGCGAAATGCGATAACCTCGTCGGCGTCAAACACGCCTCCACCGATCTTGCTTTCGTCACCGATCTTCTCACCGCCCTTGGCCGCGATTTCCGCGTCTTTGCGGGGCTGGAAGAACTCGGCTTCCCGATGATGGCGATCGGCGCGGTCGGCATGATGAACGCGGTCGGCAATCTCGATCCGGGGCGCGTCGCCGGTCTTTCCAACGCCGTCGAAGCGGGCGATCTCAGCCGCGCGCGCGATCTGCACTTCCAGCTTTTTGAAGTGTCAAAGTCGATCTTCTTCGAAACCAACCCGATCCCGCTGAAATACATGATGAAGAAACTCGGCCTGATCGCCCGCAACGAACATCGCCCGCCCATGTCGCCAGCGCCGCAAGCGCTGGAGAAGCGGCTGGACGATGTGTTGCGCACCGCAAATCTGGGATAAAGCCATGACCATCCACCAACACAAATGGGAAAACAGCGGCACCCACCGCGTCCCCTACTGGGTCTATACCGACCCTGAAATCTACGCGCGCGAACTCAGCCTTGTGTTCGGTGGACGATCGTGGAATTTCGTCGGCCTTGAAGCTGAAATCCCCAATCCGGGCGATTACAAACGCACTGCCATCGGCGAAAGCTCCGTCATCGTGGTACGCGGCAAAGAGGGCGAGATTAACGTCCTCAAAAACCAATGCGCCCATCGCGGGCTCGAAGTCTGTCGTCAGGAATACGGTGCCACCCGCGCCTTCCAGTGCCCCTATCATCAATGGACCTATCGCCTCGATGGCGCACTCTCCGGCGTGCCTTTTGCCAAAGGCGTCGGGGGCCATGGCGGCATGCCGGAAGATTTCGACCGCAAAAATCACGGCCTGACAAAACTCAACGTCACCACCCGTCACGGCGCCATCTTCGCCAGCTTCGCAAACGACATTGAGCCGCTGGAAGACTATCTCGGCGATAAAATGCTCACGCTGTTCGACCGCGTGTTCAACGGCAAAGCGTTGCGCATTGTCGGCGTCTCGCGCCAGCGCATCCCCAGCAACTGGAAATTGATGTTCGAAAACATCAAAGACCCGTATCACGCAAGTTTGCTCCATGTGTTCCTGGTGACCTTCGGCCTCTTCCGCGTCGATAACCCATCGCGCACGCAAATGGATGATACGGGCCGCCACAGCGCGCTGGTCTCCCGCCGCAGCACTAATCTTGATCCCAATGCCGCCACACAGGAGATGGCGTCTTTTCAAGAAAAGCTGGAGCTGAAAGACCCTCGCCTGCTCGACATCGTGAAAGAATTTTCTGATCCCGCCACCGTGGTCATGCAAACCATCTGGCCCAACCTCATCGTGCAGCAACAGGCCAACACACTCGCCACCCGCCAAATCGTGCCCGCAGGCCCCGATGCGTTCGACCTGAACTGGACCTTCTTCGGCTATGCGGACGATGATGAAGCCATGCGCACCCGCCGCCTGCGCCACGCCAATCTCATGGGCCCCGCCGGCTTCGTCTCACTCGATGACAGCGAGGTGATGGATCTGGCCCAGCGCGGCATCCGCGTGGACCCAGAACAAGAAGCAGTGGTCGAAATGGGCGGTCGTGGCCGCGAAGATCAAGATCACATCGTCACCGAAACAGCAATTCGCGCCTTTTACGGCTATTACCGGGAGACCATGGGCCTATGAGCAACGATCCGGCCCTGATGCAGGAAATTCATGCGCTCTATGCGCGCTACGCCGATTTGATCGACGAAGGCCCGATCTCGCAATGGCCAAGTCTGTTCGTCGAAGCCTCGCTCTACAAAATCGTGACGCGCGAAAACCTCGCCCGCGGCTGGGATCTTGGGCTAATGCTGTGTGAATCGCGCGGCGGCATCGAAGACCGCGCCTATGCCATCGAACATTTGTCGATGACCATTCCGCGCATCGTCCGCCATCTCATCTCCGGCATCACAGCTACGCCAAACGCCGATGGCACAATCGCCGTCACCGCCAATTTCGCGGTATTCGAAACGATTGAAGGCAAACCCACCACCACCTTCGCCGCAGGCCGCTACCGCGACGTACTGCTGCGCGATAGCGATGGCGCATTACGCTTCAAAGAGAAGGTCTCAGTCTGCGACGCGGCAACGATCAACAACTCCCTCGTCTACCCGCTTTAAAACAAGTTGTTAGAATACCTTTACCCTCCCCTTGAGGGAGGGTCGACAATTTGCGAAGCAAATTTCGGGGAGGGGTAGGCTCGCGCCAGAGATGGAAAGATCGCCCTTTCTTGCGCCGCCCCTCAAGGCGTCTCAGACCCCATGGGCAACGTCACCCCCAAATGGCTTTTGAGATAGTTTTCTTCTTCCTTGGTCAGGTTCTCGCTCATTTTCAGCAGCACCCGGCGCAACACCGCAATATCGGCGGGGTCCAGATCGCGTGAGGCGATGGCATTCACCTCCGCCACACACGGAATCAGCTTTTCGCGCAAACGCCGCCCCTTGGCGGTGAGGAAGATATGCACCTTGCGGCGATCCTCCTTGCTCGGCACCCGCTTGATGAAGCCCACACGCTCCATCCCGTTCAGCGCTGTCACCGTGGTCGGCTCACGCATCGCAACCCTGCGGGAAAGTTCGCGCTGGGTCATGCCCTCTTCATTCCACAGGGCGCGCAAAAACGGCCACTGCCCAGCCGAAACGCCATGTTCGATCGTGCGCCGTTCAAGATTGCGCGAAAACGACCGGAAGGTGATCCGGGTCAAATAGCCGATGCTGTTCATCGGCATGTCGTAGAAACTCTTAGCTGGTTCCGGCGTTTTTTTGGCCGCCATTTTGCTTCTGCCCCCGGGTTCGGCAAAATGGATAGGTCGGTAAGGATCAAAACGCAATCACCTCAGGATTCCTTGCCGTATCCTATCACATATTGTTAGATAGAAATCTAACTTAAGGTGGGCGAATCGTGAGCAAACTCCCTTTGATGCCGACGACCATCGTCGGAAGCTACCCCCAGCCAGACTGGCTGATCGACCGCGAAAAACTCAAGGAACGCCTGCCTCCGCGCGTCCGCGCCCAGGAACTGTGGCGGGTCGGGGCCGAGCTTCTGGCACAGGCGCAAGATGACGCCACAGTGATCGCCATCCACGATCAGGAACGCGCCGGGATAGACATCATCGGCGATGGGGAAATGCGGCGGGAGAGCTATTCCAACCGCCTCGCCAACGCCCTTTCGGGAATCGACATCAATACCCCCGGCTCCGCGCTGGACCGGACGGGAGCAGCCAACCCGGTCCCCCGCGTTGCAGGCGCCATCCGCCGCGTGGGCCCGATAGAGGCGCAGGATGTCCCCCTCCTCAAACGCACCACCGACAGACCGCTGAAGATGACCATCCCCGGCCCCTTCACCATGACCCAGCAGGCGCAGAACGATTTCTATGCCGATGATGAGGCCCTGGCGATGGACTATGCCGCCGCCGTCAACGAAGAGATCAAAGACCTGTTCGCCGCCGGTGTCGAAATCGTGCAGCTCGATGAGCCCTATGTGCAGGCAAGGCCAGATGCCGCCCGCAAATATGCGGTCAAAGCCATCAACCGCGCGCTGGAAGGCACCAAGGGCCGCGCGGCGCTGCATGTCTGCTTCGGCTACGCCCATGTCCATCGCGGCGCCGCCAAGCCAAACGGCTATTCCTTTTTGAGCGAATTGGAAGATTGCGCCGCCGAGATCATCTCCATCGAAGCAGCTCAGCCCCGGCTAGACCCCACAGTCCTGCGCGATCTACCGAACAAGACGGTGATGTATGGCGTGATTGATCTCAATGATCTGACCATTGAAACGCCTGAAATCGTGGCCGCGCGCATCCGCGAAGCGCTGAAATGTACCACGCCCGATAAACTCATCATCGCGCCCGATTGCGGCATGAAATATCTCAGCCGCGAAGTCTCCTTCGGTAAATTGAAAGCAATGGTCGATGGCACCCACATCGTGCGCAAAGAGCTTGAGGGCTGATCTTTTTCGGTACGCCCCAAACCCACCATTCCGGCGCCCCCGGCAAAAGTCGGGGGAAAGCCTCACCTGTCATTCCCGGCGACCCCGGCTTTAAAGCCGGGGAAGGGAAGGGAACCCAGGTGCATCACCCCTCTCCAATGCTCGCCCCTTTACCTCCAACTCGCACAAGAAAAAAGTCAGGACCATAGACTCAAATATTTTCAATCACTTATCTACAAACACCCTAATTCTGAGAGAAAAAATTCTCAAACCCTCTTGCAGCGTAACGCTGCTTCGTGCATACTATTTAAGTCCCCATCATTCCATTCATCGTTCAAACGCAAATCTTGCGTGGCCCAACCGCAAGCCCTGCGTGCCCCCACGCATGTCTGCCGCGGCGTGCTTTCAGGAAAAGAAATCCGTCAAAACAGCATTCACCTTTTCGGGCCGCTCAAGGCTCATCATGTGCCCGCACTCTTCCAGAATTTCGAGCCGCGCATCGGCAATCGCGTTCAACATTTCATTCTGATGATCGAGCGTGGAAATCCCGTCCTGCCGCCCAAACATCAACAAAACCGGGCATGAAATGGTGCCAAGAGTCGGGCGGCTGTCAGCCCGCGCCATGATCGCGCGCTGCTGCCGCTGAAACACATCCGGCCCCGTATCGCGCGCCATCTGCCGCAAAATGCGGGTCACGCTGTCGTCATTCACACGGGCAGGATTCACCAGCATCGGAATGCGTTCTTCGATAATGCCGTCAAACTTGCCCTCTTCCACCAGCCGCAAATAGCCTTCGCGGCGCACCGTCTGTTTGGGCGTGTCGGCGGGCGCGAGCCCACTCATCATCACCAATTTCGTCACGCGCTCCGGCGCGCGGCGCAAAATTTCAAACGCCACGAAACAGCCCATCCCATGCGCCACCAGTGCGAATTTGTCTGCCGCTTTGTCCAGCACGCCTTGCGCCATGGCGCCCACACTATCGTGATCGCGCTGCACATAAATGCGCGGACTGCCGATGGACGACAGCGTCCCCATCTGCGGTTCAAACAGCAATTCGGTGCAAAGCTGGCTGGGGATCAGTGCAATTTCAGTCTTGTCGGACATATCAGGCAACCTTGTGCAGAAGTTCTTCACCCGCAATCACGCGGCGGCAATTCTCAAACGCCACTGCCACGCTGCGGGCCAGCGTTTCAGGCGTCAGCCAGGCGACATGCGGTGTCACAACCACATTGGCCAAACCAAACAAAGGATGATCTTCCACCGGCTCATTGCAAAACACATCAAGCCCCGCCGCAGCCAAAGCACCGGAATTCAGTGCATCCACCAATGCCACCTCATCCACCAACTCACCGCGCGCGGTGTTCACCAACACCGCCCCCTTTTTCATTTTGGCAAGCGCATCGCGCGAAATCATCCCAATGGTCTCAGGCGTCGCCGGACAATGGAGCGAAACAATATCCGCCGTCGCAAGCAATTCATCGAGTGAAACAAACCGTGCCGAAACATTCTCGCGTGGGCTTCGTGCGTTGTAGATCAGCTTCGCACCCAGCGCCTCCAACACCGGCGCAAGCCGCTGCGGCACCGCACCAAACCCCACAAACCCGACCGTCCGTCCCGCAATTTCGCCGGTCCGGTCAAACGCCACAGTATCCGGTTTCCAGCCTGCGCCCTTGCGCATCAGAGGATCGAAATATGTCACCCGCCGCAAACTCGCGAGTATCAGCATCAAGGCGTGTTCCGCAACAGCCTGTGTATTGGTGCCCGGCATATTGCACACCGCAACGCCAGCTTTTTTCGCAGCGTCCAGATCAATGGTGTTCACCCCCACCCCAATTTTCTGGATCAATTTAAGATGCAGTGCGCCCTCAATATCCGCAGCCCGAACGGGACGCAAAACATGCAGCAACACATCCGCCGTCTTCATTGCCTCGCCAAACGCCGCATCATCCGTCTCATCAATGACGCAAAGATTCATGCCCTTCGGCAACATGGTGGCAAGCTGCGCGCGAAACCCAGGACTGGCGCGATAATGCAGGACGATGTTCATGCACGCACCAATTGGGGCAACCCGCTCCAACCGGCATACTGCGCCCCATCCCCCATATCTTCTTCAAACCGCAACAATTCGTTCCACTTGGCCATACGCTCCGACCGCGCAAAAGACCCAACCTTGAATTGCCCCGAATCCCACCCCGTAGACAAATGCGAAATCGAAACATCCTCCGTCTCGCCAGACCGCGCCGAAACAATCGCCGCCCAACCAGCTTTTTTGGCAGCTTCAAGCGCCGCATGGGCGCGCGAAACCGTGCCCGCCTGGTTGACCTTGATGAGCGCGCAATTACACGCGCCCGCCTCAGCGGCGCGCGTAACACGCCCCGCATCCGTCACCAGAAAATCATCTCCGACGATTTGCACGTTTTTGCCGATCATCCCGGTAATCTTCACCATGGCGTCCACATGATCCTGCGCCACCGGATCCTCAATCGACAGAATGGGGTAACGCGCACACCAGCCCACCACCATCTCAATCATCGCATCGGTATCGAGCTTCTGCCCATCGAGCCCAAGCTGATAAAATCCGTCGCGATAAAATTCGCTGGAGGCGATGTCGAGCGAGATAAAAACATCCTTGCCCGGCTTATAACCGGCCTTCTCAATCGCCTTGGTCAACGTCGAAAGCCCGTCTTCATTAGAATCGAAATTCGGCCACCAGCCGCCTTCGTCCGCGGTGCCCGAAAGCTTGTTCTGTTCTTCCATCAGCGCGCCCGCCGCGCGATACACATCCGCCGTCACTTCAAAGGCGCGGCGCACCGTTTCGGCGCCCGGCACCATCACCATAAAGTCCTGAATATCGGTTCTGCGCCCCGCATGTGCGCCACCACCAAAAATCTGAATTTCCGGCACTGGCAATCGCACCTTTTGACTAGCCGCCAGATATTGCCAAAGGCTCTTGCCGCTCGCATTCGCCAACGCATGAGACAACGCCAACGAAACCGCCACCGTGGCATTGCCGCCAAGGCGGGAAAAATTCTGCGTGCCATCCATTTCGGCAAGCAGTGCATCCAGCTTTTCCTGATCGGCATCCTTGCCGACAAAGGCGTTGGCGATCACGCCATTCACATTGGTAATGGCCTTTTCAACGCCAAAGCCACCAAACTTGGGTCCGCCATCACGCAGATCAATCGCTTCGTGAATCCCGCGCGAAGCCCCGGCAGGTGCCGCCGCACGCCCAAAAGCGCCACCTTCCAGCCGAATATCAACTTCTACAGTGGGCCGACCACGGGAATCCCAAATCTGACGCGCTTTAACAGACTGAATACGGGGGCTCATAACGAAACTACCTTTTTGTGCCAAAGAGCGGCAAGACCGGACAAAGTAAGATCAGGCGCGAGCAAAAATTCGCGTGCCGCCTGGCGCACGAAATCCTTCTTCGCAGGATCAGTGATATATTCCACGGGCGATTTCCCATCGACGCGGGCGAGCAGAAACGCAGCCAACAAACCAGCGGTGCGCCTGTCCAGCCCCTGCGCATCTTCCCAGTTCACTTGCGCAAAATAGGCAAGACGCATCGCCTCGAACGCCGCAACAAAAGCGGCAGCATGGGGCGGCGACCACACGCATTTGAGCAACAGATGATTGAGACAGAACGCCAGATCAAACGCCGGATCGCCGTAACACGCCGTTTCGGAATCCAGAAAAATCGGCCCATCCGGCCCTTTGAGAATATTCTTGGGGCTGACATCGCCATGCATCAACGCAATACGCGACGCCACCAAATCCCGCGCCATCGTCTCAATGCGTGCGGCCCGATCCGGGTGCGCCTTTGCGGTGAACAGCAGATAGGGCTCAACACGCAGCGCCATGAACATGTCATCATGCGCAAACTGCGCGGCAATATCCTTTTGGCCTGCGCTGGCGCGGTGAATATGCCCAATGCTGCGGCCCACGTTGGCGGCAAATTCAGTATCTACCTCGCCTTTGAGCAATTGTGCCTTCCAAACCGGATAATCCGCAGGCTCGAAATATTGCATTGCGAAAAGATGGCTTTCCCGATCTTCCCCCAAAATCCGGGGCACACAACCGGGTTCAACCGCGCCCGCGAAACGAAACCAGTCCGCCTCGCTATGAATGCGTTCGACAGGGGCCAGCCATTCCGCCGCCACCTTGAGGCGCGGCAGCGCCCGCTTGATGCAGATCGGGCCGGTGGCAAGATCTACGCGGAAAACATCCCCCGAAACCCCGCCCGTCAGGGCAAGAATAGGCGGATTTTCCGCATTCCCGGCCAAATGCATACGGCGCAGGGACTGGAGAATTTGAGGGTCTTGGGTCATGGCTCCAATGGGGCAATTCTAGACACTTCGAACTCGAAGCAATAGTATATTGTGCTTAAAAATAAAGAGGAAACATGATGGATGATATAGCAGCACTGGCGAAAAAGTTTTTCGACGGGATCGAAGCGGGCAACATCGCGATCCTGCGGGAGGTTTATGCCCCCGATGTGAAAATCTGGCACAATACCGACGGTCTTGTGCAAACCCTGGAAGACAATGTCGCCACCCTCACAGGTATGGTCGAACGCATCCCGACCCGGCGCTATGCCGACCGCCGGGTGCACACCTTTCCGGGTGGCTTTGTGCAGCAGCACAAATTGATCGGCACCAAAAAGAGCGGCAATTCCGTGGAATTGGAAGCGGTCATCGTTTGCGCCGTCGAAAACGGGCGGATCACCCGTCTGGATGAATATTTCGACTCCGCAGCCGTCACCAAGTTCAGGGAACCGTAAAACACAGTCTGGTTTTTCGTGGCGCGGCGCTACAGTCTGCCTGCTTCGGCTGGAGGGCCCGTATGAAGACCATGTCTGTCGACCTGCAGACCTTGCAACGCCGCGACCAGATTGTCGCGGCGCTGCGTCTGCTGCTGCCGAACGATTGCGTGATCGACGATCCTGTGGCGCTGGCGCCTTACGAGGCTGACGCGCTAGCAACATATCGCCAGCCCCCGATGATTGTGGCGCTGCCGAATTCCACCACGCAGGTGGCTTCGGTGTTGCGCTATTGTTACGAGAACAACGTTAAAATCGTGCCGCGCGGCGCAGGTACCTCGCTTTCGGGCGGGGCGGTTGGCTTGGCCGATGGGGTGACGCTTGGCCTTGCAAAGCTCAACCGCATTTTGAAGATCGACCTCGCCAACCGCTGTGTTGTGGCGCAGACAGGCGTGACCAATCTCAGCATTTCCAATGCCGTTGCGGGGGATGGGTTTTATTATGCGCCCGATCCTTCCAGCCAGCTTGCCTGCACCATTGGCGGCAATGTGGCAGAAAATTCCGGCGGGGTGCATTGCCTCAAATATGGACTGACGACCAACAATATTCTCGGCATCGAAATGGTGTTGATGACAGGCGAGATTGTGCGGCTGGGCGGCGCGTTCATGGAGGCGGATGGCTACGATCTTTTGGGGGCCATGGTCGGCTCCGAAGGTTTGCTGGGCGTGGTCACCGAAGTGACGGTGCGTATTTTGCCCAAACCCGCGCAAGCGCGCGCAATGCTGATCGGCTTTGCCTCCATCGAAGCGGCGGGGGCTTGTGTGGCGCGGGTGATTGCTGGCGGGATCATTCCCGCCGGAATGGAAATGATGGACCGCGCCTGCATTCACGCGGCGGAAGCCTTTGTACATGCGGGCTATCCGCTGGATGTGGAGGCTTTGCTGATTGTCGAGCTGGGTGGGCCGGAGGTGGAAATCGCGCAAGGCCTGGCGGCGGTTGATGCCATCGCCAACCAAACGGGCGCGACCTGCTGTTACACCAGCACCAGCGAGGAAGAACGGCTGCGTTTCTGGGCTGGGCGCAAGGCGGCGTTTCCCGCTGTGGCCTGTATTTCGCCGGATTATTATTGCATGGACGGTACGATTCCCCGCAAACGTCTGCCGGATGTATTGCAGCGGATCGAAGACATGTCCCGCCAGCATGGCTTGCAGGTGGCGAATGTTTTTCATGCGGGGGATGGCAATTTGCACCCGCTGATATTGTTCGATGCCAATATTCCGGGTGAGCTTGCCAAGGCGGAGCAATTTGGCGACGACATTTTGAGACTCTGTGTCGAGGTTGGCGGTGTGTTGACCGGCGAGCACGGGGTTGGAATCGAAAAACGCGATCTGATGCCGGTGATGTTCAGCCAGGCCGATCTCGACCAGCAGATGCGGTTGAAATGCGCTTTCGACGAAAAGCACCTGCTCAATCCCGGAAAGGTTTTTCCGCAGTTGAAACGCTGCGCCGAATTGGGGCGGATGCATGTGCATCACGGGCAAACCCGGTTTCCCGACTTGCCGCGCTTCTGACCCATGAGCGATTTTGCACCACAGAACGCCCGCGATGTGGCGGATATTGTTTCCGCGCTGATGGAGGCGCGCGAGACCGTTGAGATTCTCGGCAATGGCACGCGGCGGGGGATGGGCAGGCCGGTTGTTGCCAATCACCGTCTGACGACGCGGCATTTGAGCGGCATCACGCTGTATGAGCCGGAGGAATTGGTGCTCTCGGTTGGCACGGGGACTTTGCTTTCGGAGATTGAGGCGCTGCTTGAGGCCAATGGGCAGCACCTTGCTTTTGAGCCGCCGCATCATGGTGCGCACACGATTGGCGGGGTTGTTGCCGCTGGGCTTTCCGGTCCGCGGCGGGTGCTGGCGGGGGCGGTGCGTGACCAGCTTTTGGGTTTTACCGCGGTCAACGGATTTGGCGACATCTTCAAAGGCGGCAGCCGGGTTGTGAAGAATGTGACCGGGTATGATCTGCCAAAATTGATGGCGGGATCGTTCGGCACATTGAGCGTTTTGTGTGATGTCACACTGAAAGTTCTCCCCCGGCCCAAAGCGCGCACGACTTTGGTCGTACGAGGACTGGCGGCGAAAGAGGGCGCGGCGTTGTTGCGTCGTGTACTGGGGATGCCGCTGGAAATTTCGGGCGCGGCTTTTGTGCCGGAGTTTGGCGGCACATCCGTTACGGCGATGCGGCTGGAAGGGTTTGCGGAATCTGTTGCAGATCGCGCGCAGGGTTTGGCGCGCGCGACGGGGGCACAGATTGCGGGAGCAGAATTTGCATCGTTTTGGGAGATGGTGCGGGATGTGGCTTTATTGAAAGATGCGCCTGCGCTTTGGCGCATTTGTGTGCCGCCTGTTGTAGGGGCTGACTTTTTGGGCCTGTTGCCAGATGCGCGCGGGTTTATGGATTGGGGTGGCGGGCTTGTCTGGCTGGGGGTGGAGGATCGCGCGGATTGCGGCGCGGCGGTTTTGAGGGCCGCACTTGCGAAAACTGGCGGACATGCGACGCTGGTGCGGGCAAGTGAAGCGACGCGGGCGACGCTGGATGTGTTCCAGCCGCAGGCGGAAAGTTTGGCGGCGTTGACGCGCCGGGTGAAAGAGAGTTTTGACCCGCTGCGGATTTTCAATCCGGGGCGGATGTATGCAGGGCTTTGATGCAGACGAATTTTTCTGACGCCCAATTGGCGAAGGCAGGGATGCCCGATAATGAACGCATTTTGCGTTCCTGCGTGCATTGCGGATTTTGTTCGGCGACCTGCCCTACTTATGCGTTGCTGGGCGATGAACTCGACAGTCCGCGCGGGCGGATTTATCTCATCAAAAATATGTTCGAAACCGGGCGGGCGGCGACGGCGCGCGATGCGCTGCATGTTGATCGCTGTCTTTCGTGCCTCGGCTGCATGACCACCTGCCCTTCGGGCGTGGATTATATGCATCTGGTCGATTCCGCGCGGGACTGGATTGAGAAGACCTATGTACGGCCATGGCCTGAAAGGATTTTGCGGGCGGTACTCGCTTTTGTTTTGCCCTATCGCAAACGGTTTGGCGTGGCCTTGGCACTGGGGCGTATGGCGCGGCCGTTCGTGAATGTGTTGCCGGGGCAATTGCGGGCCATGTTGAGCCTCATGCCGGGGCGGGCTGAACAACGTGTTGAAAGCGGGCAAGCTATCGGCGCAAAGCGGATGCGGGTGGCTTTGCTCGGCGGCTGTGTGCAGCCGGTGTTGGCGCCGCAGGTGGATATGGCGACAGTGCGGCTGTTGACGCGGCTGGGCTGCGAGGTTGTTACCGGTGGTGGGTGTTGCGGGGCTTTGACTCATCACCTTGGCAAAGATGGACGAGATTTCGCGCGCGCCAATATTGATCGCTGGATGGCGGAGATTGATGGCGCGGGGCTGGATGCGATTGTGGTCAATGCGTCCGGCTGCGGCGTGATGGTGAAGGATTATGGGCATCTGCTGGCTGACGATCCGGCCTATGCCGATTGCGCGCGCAAGATCGCTGCCTTGGCGAAAGATCCGTGTGAGGTGATTGAATCTTTGGGGCTGGTTTCGCATCGCTTAAGCCAGCCGGTAAAAGTTGCGTATCATGCCGCCTGTTCCTTGCAGCATGGACAGCAGATCAGAGAGGCCCCGAAAGCACTTTTGCGGCAGGCGGGGTTTGAAGTGTTGGATGTGCCGGAAGGGCATATGTGCTGCGGCTCTGCCGGTACCTACAATATTTTGCAGCCGAAAATCGCCGGACAACTGCGGGATGCGAAAGCGGGCAATATTCGTAAAATTGCGCCCGATGTTGTGGCGGCGGGAAATATCGGCTGCCTGATGCAGATCGCCCATGGCACGCCGGAGATCGCAGTAGTCCATACGGTGGAGTTGCTGGACTGGGCGACGGGTGGGCCGATGCCTGGCGCGATGGCACGCAAAGGGGCATTCGCGCGTTATGCAGGGTAATTGAAGCCCTTCTGGGAGAATTCCCATGGAAAGCATTAACGTCGTGGTGTTGCAGCCGGTTCTCGCGCTCATCTTTGGCATTCTGATTCTGTTTTTGCCTCGTCTGCTCAATTATTTTGTTGCGATCTATTTGATTATCATTGGAATTATTGGGCTTTGGCCGCAGGTCATGCACGGTTCCATCTGAGGGCGGAACCGTGAGACGGCTGACGCCGTTTCCTCAATAACCAGAGGAGTTGCCGATGCCCCGCATCCCCAATGAGACGCCCTTGCCGAAAATGGACAAGGCCAAACGCGCAACAGTGAAAAAATCCACCATTGTCGATCGCGACAGCAAGGACAGCTTTCCCGCGAGCGACCCGCCCTCTTTCAATGCTGGCGACGCGATTGGCGCGCCGGTGAAACGTGAAACGCCCGCGCCGGACATCAAAGACTTTAAACGCGCGGCGAAGAAAAAATAACAGCACTGATCTGCGCCGCGTTGGAGCGGCGGGCAGGTAAGGCGGCAATGTGCAAACACGGTTTATCATACGGGTAGTTTACCCCCGTTTTGCAGGTGTTCGATAGCTTTTGTGATTGTTCAGGTTTTACGCGGAGTTAGGGTGTTCAATAGTAACACTTATTAACGCGCAACAGCGGCGAGAACCTCGCCTGGTGTCAGCACTTGCGGCAGTATTTTTGGTGTGGTCGCGCCGGGTGCGAAATAGAGATAGAGCGGTACACCCGATCTTTGATGCGCTTCGAGCAGATGCGTGATTTCCGGGTTGCGATTGGTCCAATCCGCCACCAGATAGGCGATGTGATGTTTGGCGAATGCCTGTTTCACCGTATCACTGGTGAAGGTGGTTTTTTCGTTCACCAGACAGGTGATGCACCACGCTGCTGTCGCATTGATAAAGACGGCGCGATTTTCCGATTGCAACTGCGCTAAGCGGGCTTGTGAATAGGCTTGCGCATTGAGCACTGTTTTTTCAGCTTGCGCGGGCGCAGGCGGGCTTTGTTGCACGAACCAGAGCGCGGCGAGGGCTGCGCAGAAAAGTAGTGCGGCGCAGATGCTTGCGGTGATGCGCAATGTTTGCGCGGCGTTGCGTGATGCGCTCCAGCCCCACGCGGCCAGCGCGAACAGCAGCATGGCGGCGAGCGCCGCCAGCACGCCGTTTGCGCCGGTTTGCAGCGCAAGCACCCAGACAAGCCAGATGGCGGCGGCATACATGGGAAAAGCGAGGAGTTGTTTGAAAACCAGCATCCACGCGCCGGGTTTGGGGATCAGCCGCAGCAAGGCGGGAAACAGGCCGATGGCGATGAACGGGGCGGCGAAGCCCGCGCCGAGTGCGAGGAAAATGAGCAGCGCGAGCATTGCAGGCTGGGTGACGGCATAGCCCAAGGCCGCCGCCATGAAGGGCGCGGTGCAGGGCGCGGCCACGGCAACGGCGAGAACACCGGTGAAGAAGGCGCCGCTTGCACCGGATTTGCGCGTGAGGTTTTCACCCGCTGAAAGACCGGAGGAAAGTTCAAACACGCCGGAGAGATTGAGGCCCACCGCGAACATGAGCAGCGCGAAGCCCGCAACGACGATGGGCTCCTGCAACTGAAAGCCCCAGCCGATGGCCTGCCCGCCCGCGCGCAGGGCGATAACCGCGCCGCCCAGCACAAGGAAGCTGAGGATTGCGCCCGCGCCATAGGCCCAGCCATCACGCGCCGCGCGAGAAGGATGAGCATGGGCGACGCTGGCGATGGCGACCGCCTTCATCGCGAGCACCGGCAGCACGCAGGGCATGAGGTTGAGGATCAGCCCACCGAAGAATGCGAACACAAGCGCCAGTGCGATGCCGAGGCCCGCGCCGCTTGCGCCCAAAATCGGGAAGCTGGCTTGCGGGACTTCGCCGGGCGATGCGCGCACAGCGAGCGCCTGTGTTGAACCATCTTTTGAGGTGAAGACAAGCACGCCCGGAATTTCGGGCAATGTGGAGCGGAATTTGCGCCAACTGAAATTTTTGCCCGGCTCGGTGCGCAGGACGATTCCATTGTCAGCGAACCCCAGTTTTTGCGGGGTGAAGCCGTTGATGAGCCCTTGGGAGAGGGGAAAGAAATCAGCTTCTTTCGGGCGGGCGTTTGCCAGTGTTTCGCTGCGGATGAAAATATCGAGGGTTTTGTTGTCTGCCGCGCGATATGTGGCTTGCCAGGGCGAGAGTTGCGGCAGTTTTGCGCGGGCCGTCCCGAATTGCGCGGCGGTGACGGGATTGGTGACGCCTTGCTCTGCGATGGTGAGGCGCAAAGTGAGCGCGCCATCTTCGGGGATACAGACTTCGCGGCAGACGAGCCAACTGCCTTTGGCGTTCAGTGTGATCTCATCGCCCGGTTTGGCGCTGGCGGGGGCCTGCACCGATGTGAGCAGCCAGACTTTGCCGACATAGCCATAATCCATCAGCGGGCCGACCGGCAGGCGCACCGGATAGGGCCATTCGATCTCGCTGGATTGCCAGCCCTTTGGCAGTTGCCAGTGGAGTTCTGTGGCGGCGCCGGCATCGCCTGGATTGACCCAATAGGTGTGCCAGCCGGGTTTCATCACCAGTTCGAAGGCGACTGGAACACGCTCCCCCGGTGCGATGATGCTGCGTTCCGCAATCAGGCGGGCAGCCACTTTTGGCCCCGGTTCAACCTGGGCGGTGGCGGGCAGAAGCCCTGCGATCAGAAAGGCCAAAGCAAGGAAGATGCGCATGGCCCCTGTATAGCCGGTGGGGACGCGCTGGGCCACTCGCGCTTTACCGGGGCGCCCGCTAGTGTCCGCCGCAGATGACATGGAGGAATGGACAATGCGTAACAGTAACCGGCAATGGCTTCTGCGCAGGCGGCCCGATGGGGACATTAAAGCGGGCGATCTGGAGCTTGTAGAAACGCCCATTCCCGTGCCCGGCGAGGGCGAGATTTTGGTGAAGACGCTTTACCTGTCGCTCGACCCGACCAACCGGATCTGGATGAGCGATATGGAGCAATATCTGCCCCCCGTTCAGATTGGCGGTGTGATGCGCGGCAGCACGATTGGCGTGGTCGAGCAGTCCAACAATCCGAAATATGCCAAGGGTGATGTTCTCTCCGGTATTGCGGGGTGGCAGGAGTTTTCGGTTGCGACTGGCGGGCAGAAGCTGCCTGCGGGTGTTTCTCCCACCGCTGCGATGAGTGTTTTGGGCATGACGGGGCTCACCGCCTATTTTGGCTTGCTGGATGTCGGCAAGCCTAAGGCGGGCGAGACGGTTGTGGTTTCGGCGGCGGCGGGGGCGGTTGGCTCTATCGTCGGGCAGATTGCGAAGCTGAAGGGTTGCCGCGTGGTGGGGATTGCGGGCTCTGACGAGAAATGCCGCCATGTGGTGCAGGATTTCGGCTTTGATGCCTGCATTAATTACAAGAAAGAAGATGTAGCGGCGGCGCTGAAGCGCGAATGTCCCAATGGGATTGACGTGGATTTTGAAAATGTCGGCGGGGACATTCTCGAAGCGATTTTGGGGCAGGTGAATCTTCGTGCGCGGATTGCGCTGTGCGGGATGATTTCCACCTATAATGATGCTGCGCCGCAGCCGGGGCCGAACCTTTCCAACGTGCTGATGAAGCGGGCGCGGATTGAGGGTTTTATCGTGATGGATTATTTTTCGCGCATGGGCGAGTTCCTGGCCGAGATGGGGCCTTGGGTGGCTGAGGGCAAGATCAAACATGATGTGCATCTGGTGAAGGGGATGGAGAATGCGCTGGAGGCGCTGAACCTTTTGTTCACCGGCGGCAACACAGGCAAGCTGCTGATTGAGGCGGCGGAATGATTTTTATCGCATGAGAATTACAGGTGGAACGATGCGGGGGCGCGCGCTTGTGGCCCCCGCCGATGGCCGCGTGCGTCCGACATCGGATCGGGCGCGGCAGGCTGTGTTCAATATTCTGCAGCACAATGATTTTGGCATCGGGTTCGATCTTGAAGGGGCGAAGGTAGCCGATTTGTTTGCGGGCACCGGCGCGTTGGGGATTGAGGCGCTTTCCCATGGCGGGGCGTTTTGTTTGTTCGTCGATGACGATGCGGATAGTCGTGGGCTGATCCGCCAGAATGTGGAGACGCTGGGGCTGACCGGCGTGACCAAGATCTGGCGGCGCGATGCCACGCAATTGGGGCCGGTGGCGGCGGGATCTGGCGGGCCGTTTGATCTGGTGTTTATGGACCCGCCCTATCGCAAGGGGCTGATTAGTGGGGCGCTCGCGGCGCTGCGCGAGGGCTGGCTTGCGGATAATGCGCTGATTGTTGCGGAATGTGGGGCGGATGAGGTGGTGGAGAGTGATGGGTTTGAGGTGGTGGATACGCGGGAATATGGCGATACGCGGGTGATGTTTTTGACGTGAGTTGTCATCCCCGACGAGCGCAGCGAGGGAAGGGGACCCAGGCGTATGTGGCTGGCACCGGTTGCAGCGCGTTGAACTGGATATGCACTTTCTTTGTGCAAACACCTGGGTCCCCTTCCCTCGCGCGAAGTGCGCTCGCCGGGAATGACAGTGGTGGTTGTGTTTAGCGGCGGCCGAAGAGGCGTTCTATGTCGGTGAGTTTTAGCTCTACATAAGTCGGGCGGCCGTGGTTGCATTGGCCGGAATGGGGGGTGGCTTCCATTTCGCGCAACAGGGCGTTCATTTCTTCGCCCGTTAAACGCCGCCCTGCCCTCACTGAAGTGTGGCAGGCGAGTGTGCCGGCGATGGCTTCCAGCCGTTCTTTCAATGACAAAGCGGAGTTGGTTTCGGCGATGTCATCGGCGAGATCGCGGATGAGTTTTTTGATGTCGGTGTTGCCGAGCATGGCGGGGAGTTCGCGCACCAATACTGCATCGGGGCCGAAGGGTTCTAGCACAAGGCCGAGTTCGGCGAATTGATCGGTGCGGGCGGCGAGGCGCTCCACCTCCGCCGGATCTAGTTCGACCACTTCGGGGATCAGAAGCGGCTGGCGGGTGATGCCGCCAGTATCCATCGCCCGTTTCATGCGCTCGTAGACGAGGCGTTCGTGGGCAGCGTGTTGATCGACGATCACGATGCCGTCGCGTGTTTGGGCCACGACATAGGTTTCATGCAATTGGGCGCGGGCGACGCCGAGCGGTAATTCATCCGTGGGCGGAATATGTTGTTCTGGCTCGACGCGGGCGGAGGCAGTTTGGGCTTCGCTGCTGAACAGCGGGGCGTTGAAGCTGCGCGCGGCTTCCGCCATTTGCGGGGTGTAGCTCGGCGGAGTGTAGTAATATGGCGCGGGCTGGGGGCGCAGTGCGGAGAGCGTGTCGCCTGCGACCGTTGTGGAGGCGCGGTGGCCTGCTTTCGCGAGCGCGTGTTTGAGGGATGAGACAATCATGCCGCGCACGAGCCCTGCATCGCGGAAACGGACTTCGGTTTTGGCGGGGTGGACGTTCACATCCACGAAGGCAGGATCGCACTCCAGAAACAATGCGAGCGCGGGGTGGCGGTCGCGCGCCAGAAAATCGGCATAGGCGCCGCGCACCGCGCCGACCAGCAGCTTGTCCCGCACGGGGCGGCCATTGACGAAGAGGAACTGCATCTGCGCATTGGCGCGGTTATAGGTGGGAAGGCCCGCGAAGCCGGTGATGGTCACGCCTTCGCGCTCGATCTCCACCGCTTCCGCATTGTCCGCGAAATCGCGGCCCATGATGCGGGAAAGGCGTTTGAGGCGGCCCGCGAAAAGATCCGCCTCCGGTTCCAGATCGAGTGTCGTGCGGCCATCCAGCGTGAGGGAGAAGCCGACATCCGGGCGGGCCATGGCGAGGCGTTTGACGATGTCTGTCGTCGCCATGTCTTCGGAGCGGGAGGATTTGAGGAATTTGAGGCGGGCGGGCGTGGCGTAGAACAGCTCACGCACTTCGACCCGCGTGCCGGATTGGCCGGTGGAGAGATAGGCGGCTGGCGCCGGGCCACTTTCGTGGCCGCCATCGACGCGCATTTCATGCGCCGCGCCCGATTTTGTGCGGGTGGCGATGGAAAGCCGCGCGACCGAGCCGATGGAGGGCAAGGCTTCGCCGCGAAAACCCAGTGTTGCAATGTGGGAGAGATCGTCTTCTCCGCCGCTGCGCGGCAGTTTGGAGGTGGCGTGGCGCTGGATGGCGAGGACGAGATCGCTTGCGCGCATCCCCTCCCCGTCATCTTCGACCAGAATGAGGTCGCTGCCGCCATTGGAGGTGGCGACGATGATGCGGGTGGACCCGGCATCGAGCGCGTTTTCGATCAGCTCCTTGGCGGCGCTGGCGGGGCGTTCCACCACCTCGCCTGCGGCAATGCGGTTGACCGTGCCTTCAGCGAGACGGCGGATTTTGGCGGGCGATTCTGACATGGGTGGAGGGTATCACCTTCGCCGCGCAGGTTCTAAGGCCGCGCTTTCGCCTTGGGCTCGCTATAGGTTCCGCCGACCACGATGGTCAGTTTGGCGGGGTCGAACAGGCGTTTGGCGACGCGTTTGATGTCGGCGTCCGTCACCGCCTCGATCAGGGCGTTGCGTTTGGTGATGTAGTCCGGCGAAAGGCCAACGCGCTGGAAGGAATTGAGCTGGGCGGCGATGCCGGTGTTAGAGGCAAAGGCGAGCGGGAACGAGCCGGTGAGATAGGTTTTGGCATCGGCGAGTTCGGCAGAAGTCGCGCCCTGTTCGACAAAATGCTTCATCACCTGACGGATCACGTCGATCGTCTGGGCGACACTTTCTTTTTTGGTCGCGACACGGCCAGAGAACACGCCTGCTTTGCTCAGTGTCGAAAGGTCAGTGCTGATGCCATAGGTCAGGCCGCGTTTTTCCCGCACCTCATTCATCAGGCGGGAGGAGAAGCCGCCGCCACCCAGAATGTAGTTGGCGACATAGGCCGGGATGAAATCTTTGTCGCTGCGTAAGATTCCGGGCAGACCGAAGGCGATGGTGGGCTGCGGAACGGGCAACGGTATTGCCTTGATGCCGGGCGCGCCGGAGCGGGGGAGCGGGGGAAGCGCCGCAGGGCGCGAAGCGGGAATGGCATCGAAGGCCGCGCTGAGCAAGGTTTTGAGCGTTGCTTCATCGACATCGCCCGACACCGAGACTTTCATGCCGCCGCGCACCCAATGGCTGCGAACGAAAGCGCGCAGATCACCTTGCGTGATGGCGCCCAGCGTTTCAGGGCTACCACCCACGGAATGCGCGTAAGGATAGTTGCCGAAAAAGCGACTGTTGAATTCTTTTGCCGCGACGGTTGGCGGGTCTTGTTCATCCTGCTTGATGGATTCGATCATCTGGGCGCGGATGCGGTTGATCGCATCGGGGTCGAAGCGCGGATGGGTGATGGCGAGGCCGAGCAACCGAAAGGCTTCCTTGGCATTGTCTGCCAGCGTCACCAGCCGGATCACCGCATAGTCCCGCCCCGGAGAGACCGAAAGCTGGATCGCCTTGTCACCCAGTGCGGACTGAAAGGCATCTGCCGTCATTTTGCCCGCGCCTTCATCCATCAAAGCAGCGGCCATGGCGGAGAGGCCATCCTTGCCATGTGGATCATAGGCAGAGCCTGCGGGGATGGACGCGCTCATGGCGATGATGGGAACGGTATGATCTTCGACAAACCAGACGTCCCCGCCCTTGGCGCCGGGCACGACCTTCACCTCGACCGCCAGCGCAAATTGCGGCAGCAGCGCCACAAGGGCGAAAAGGACGACAACGAAAGCTTTGCGCGCGCTCATTTGCCGGGCCTCAACATGCCGGTGACGGCTTCGATTTTCTTGATGTCTTTGGTGGCCGCTTTGCGAATGGAGGCTGCTGTCACCTTGCGAATGCGCTCTGGCCATTGTTCGACATCGTTCACGGTGAGGCCGATGGAAATGGCCTGGCCATAAGCGGTGGCGAGCGCGAACTGGCTGTCGCGCCGATAGGTGGCGCTGGCAATGAGCTGGGTTTTGGCGCGGTCGAGATCGGTTTGCGCCACATCGTGGGCAAGCTGGGCGGCGATTACGCCATCGACGGCGCGTTCCAGCACATCCAGCGCCACGCCGGGGCGCGGCACGGCATAGACGCTGAAGGAGCCATTGTCGCGGCTGTCACCATCGTATGAGGCACCGGCCTCAATCGCGATTTTCTTTTTCACCACCAATTCGCGGTAGAGCGCGGACGTTGTGCCGCCGCCGAGAAGCTGGCCAAACACATCCAGCGATTCTGCTTCGCCTGCCGCGGCTTCCGCATAGCTCGGCACGCGATACATGCGGATGAGCACGGGGACTTTCACATCCGGCCGGGCGACGGAGAGCCGGGTTTCACCGAGCCGCGCGGGCTGGGCATATTCGGCGCGGGGCAGAAGTTCGCGCGCGGGCACCTTGCCGAATTCGGCTTCGGCCATGGGGCGCACTTCATCGGGCGTGACATCGCCCACGATGATGAGGGTGGCGTTGTTCGGCGCGTAGTGATGTAGATAGAAATCCCGCGCCTCGGTGCGACCGATGCGGCGAATATCATCCGGCCAGCCGATCACCGGGCGGCCATAGGGGTGGGACAGATAGAGCGCGGCGGCGAGTTGTTCGCTCATCAGGGATTGGGGATCGTTATCCACCCGCATCCGCCGTTCTTCGAGCACCACATTACGCTCGGTGCGTACTGCGCTGTCCGACAGATCAAGGTTGAGCATACGATCCGCTTCCAGCCGCATCATCAGGGGCAGGCGGTCTTTGGCGACCTGTTCGTAAAAAGCTGTGTAATCGTGGCTGGTGAAAGCGTTCAGCTCTCCGCCATTGCGGGCGACGATCTGGGAAAACTCGCCGGTGGGATATTTTTTTGTGCCCCGGAACATCATGTGTTCGAAGAAATGGGCAAGGCCGGAAAGGCCCGGCGGATCGTCATCCCCGCCGACGCGGAACCAGAGCATCTGGGTGACGACGGGGGCGCGGTGATCGGGCACCACCAGCACCTGCATGCCGTTTTGCAGCGAGAACTGAAACGCTTTGGGCGGCGGCGGCGGCGGCGGCGTGGCCGCGCCGCAAAAAATCATCGTTGCGGCGAGAAGTGCCGCGCCCCCCATTCTTCCAAAACGCATTACAGGCCGAGCCAGCTGAACCAGCCGCCACTGTCTTCATCGTCCGACGTATCGGGCGCGGGGTCGTATTGATCGGCGGTGCCTTCGGCGGTCATGTGCTCGGTGCTTTTGCTGCCAAGGCGCACGGCCTCCGCATCGGCATTGAGCGGCTTGCCGTTTTTATCGGTCGGGGTGGAGAACAGCAGCCGGTCCGTGAAGCTGGAATCCGACGCTTCGAGATTGGCGTTTTCTGCCGCGATCTGCTGGCGGATCGTGGGGCTGACAGAGGCCGCACCGGCGCTGGCGATCAACAGTTTTTCGCCCTGGCTGAACTGGCCCGGAATGGTGGAGGCGACCGCTGCCGGATCGCTGCTGAACATGCTGGCCTGGGCTGCCTGTGTTGGCAGGGTCTGGTTGAGGGGCGGAGAGCCCGGACGGGGCGGCCGCAGATTATAATCCGGCGGCAGAATGAGCGGGGCCTTGGTGACCACGGCAAACTCATCCGGCGAGGCTTTGGTCATGCCAGCGGCGCTGCGGATGCTGCTGCAACCGCTGAGCGCGAGACCGGCACAGGCCAAAGCCACCAGGGGAAGGGCCGTCACGGGAAGGGCTTTCATCATGCGATCCATCTTGTCAGGTGCTTCGCTCAGCCCGCGCCTCGGGCTTTATCAGAGCATCATATAGCAGGGCGATCACGCCGAACGTAATGGCGACATCTGCGACATTGAACACATACCAGTCGTAGCCGAAAGCGAAGAAGTGGAAAAAATCCGCGACCGCGCCATAGACCACCCTGTCGACCAGATTACCGAGCGCGCCGCCAATGACGAGGCCAAGGCCGATGGTGAGCGATTTTCTGTGGGAATTCCACATCCAGACACCCAAAGCGACCACGGCGGCGGCTGAAAACAGGCCCAGAAGCAATGTTCCGGCAAGGCCGCGGGCGGGAAACAGCCCGTAGGAGACGCCGGGATTCCACACCATCACAAGATTAAAAAACGGAAAGACGGGAATCGCCTCCCCCGTTCTAAACTGGTTGAAGCCCAGAAGATGGAGCAGCGAGAGCTTGGACGCCTGATCGAGAATCAGCGCGATCAGGGCGGTGATGACGCCCCAGTCTCTGGGTGAGAGCGGGCGAGCCATTAGCCCTCCACCGCATCGGTGCAGCGGTTGCACAGATCATCCGCCTTCGGGTTGGTGCCGACTTCGGGGAGGATGCGCCAGCAGCGGCCGCATTTTTCGCCCTGCGCGTGGTGGAATTCTACGCCCGCGCCTTCGACATCCGGCAGGCGGAAGGCATCTGCCGGGGCTTCGACCGTGGAGACATGTGCGTTGGAGGTGATGGCGATTTCCCCAAGGTCCACGCCTTCGAACACGGCGGCATCCGCCGGGTCGGCGACATAGAGCGTGGGCATGGCTTCTAGGCTGGCGCCGATCACCTTGTCTCTACGGGCGACTTCGAGTGCGCCTGTCACCACACGGCGTAAGGTGCGGATGCGCTCCCACTTTTTGGTGAGGGCTTCGTTGCGCCAGTCTGCCGGTGTTTCGAAGAAGGTGTGCAGGTGCACGCTTTCAGTTTCGCTGGGGAAACGGGTGAGCCACGCTTCTTCCATGGTGAAGCAGAGCATGGGGGCGAGCCAGGTGACAACGCGGCGGAAGATTTCATCCGTCGTTGTGCGGGCGGCTCTGCGGCGGGTGCCGGTTGCCGGATCGCAATAGAGGATGTCTTTGCGGATGTCGAAATAGAAGGCCGACAATTCGTTGGTGCAGAAACTGAACAGCGCGGAGAAGACGCGGTTGAAATCGAACTGGGCGTAGCCTTCGCGCACCAGCACATCCAGCTCGGCGAGTTTGGCGAGCATGAAGCGTTCGAGTTCGGGCATCTCGTCATAGGAGAGGCGTTCGCTCTCCTCAAAGCCTGCGAGGTTTGCCAGCATGAAGCGGATGGTGTTGCGCAGGCGGCGATAGGCATCCACGTTCGTTTTGATGATGTCCTGGCCGATGCGCAGGTCTTCGGTGTAATCGGAACTGGCGGCCCAGAGACGCAAAATGTCTGCGCCGTTCTTATCCGCGATCACTTGTGGGGCGAGGGTGTTGCCGATGGACTTCGACATTTTGCGGCCCTGCTCATCGAGCACGAAGCCGTGGGTGAGCACGGCCTCATAGGGCGCGTGACCGAGCGTGCCGCAGGCTTCCAGCAACGAAGACTGGAACCAGCCGCGATGCTGATCCGACCCTTCGAGGTAGAGATCGGCGCGGGCTTTTTTCGGCCATGCGGCTTCGATCGGGTTTTCCACGGTGAAGGCGTGGGTGGAGCCGGAGTCGAACCAGACATCCAGAATGTCTGTGACCTGTTCGTAGTCTGCCGGGTTGAGATCGCCCAGGAAGCGGGAGGGCGGTGAGGTGAACCATGCGTCCGCGCCGTCTGTTCGAAAGGCTTCGCGGATGCGGGTGTTCACGGCGTCGTCGACGAGAACTTGTTGCGTGTTGCGGTTCACGAAGATCGCAATTGGCACGCCCCAGGCGCGTTGGCGCGAGAGCACCCAATCGGGGCGCGACTCAACCATGGCGCCGATGCGGTTCTGGCCGGACTTCGGATACCATTTGGTTTCGCTGATCGCGGTCACGGCCAGTTCACGCAGGGTTTTGCCGTTCGAGCCTTTGAATGGCTTGTCCATGTGGGCGAACCATTGCGGTGTCGCGCGGTAGATGACGGGCGCTTTGGAGCGCCAGCTATGGGGGTATTGGTGGCGCAGCGTGCCTTTGGCGAGCAGCGCGCTTGCGTTGATGAGTTCTTTGATGACCGCGCCGTTTGCATCCCCATCCTTGCCTTCGGGGGTGAGGATGCGTTTGCCGATGAGGGTTTCGAGTTTGGCGGCGGTGGTGAAGCTGCCATCTTCGGCGACGATGCTGAACGCATCCGGGTTTTTCGCGGCGTAGCCTTCATAGGTTGAAAGCATCAACTCAAAGTCTTCCTCACCATGGCCGGGGGCGGTGTGGACGAAGCCTGTGCCGGTGTCAGCGGTGACGTGGTCACCTGCGAGCAGCGGCACGTCGAACGCATAGCCTTGGGCGTGGAATGGATGTTTGGCTTTGAGGCCGGTCGCTTTGAAATCTGCGATGCGGGTGAGCGTGATCTTTGCGTGTTTGGCGGTTTGATCGGCCAGCACATCGGCGAGTGCGATGCGGTCACCCGGTTTGCCGAATGCGCCCTCTGCGGCTTCTGCGATTTCATAGACGCCGTAGTCCAGCGTATCGGAGAAGGCGATGGCGCGGTTGCCGGGGATGGTCCAGGGCGTCGTGGTCCAGATCACGATGCTGACATCGCTGCCCTGTACCGGGAATTTCACATAGATCGTGGGTGAGGTTTTCTCGTGATATTCGACTTCGGCCTCTGCCAGCGCGGTTTTTTCGACCGGGGACCACATCACCGGGCGGAAGCCGCGATAGAGAAGGCCATTGGCGGCGAATTTGTGCAGCTCGCCCGCGATTACCGCTTCGGCGCGGAAATCCATTGTCGTGTAGGGCGTGTTCCACAGACCTGCGCAGCCGAGGCGTTTGATCTGTTCGCGCTGGATGTTCATCCAATGGCTGGCGAAGGCGCGGCAATCGCTGCGGAGTTGTTCTTTTGGAATTTCCTCCTTCGATTTGCCTTCGGCGCGATATTTTTCTTCGACCTTCCATTCAATGGGAAGGCCGTGACAATCCCAGCCCGGAACGTAAGGCGCGTCCTTGCCCAGCATGTTCTGCGAGCGGACCACGAAATCTTTCAGGATGTGGTTGAGGCCGGTGCCGGAATGGATGTCGCCATTGGCGTAGATCGGGCCGTCATGCAGGACGAACAATTCGCGACCCTTGGCGGCTTTGCGCTGCTGGCCATAGATGTCGAGCGCTTCCCAGCGGGCCAGCCATTGGGGCTCGGCGAGCGGAAGGCCCGCTTTCATCGGGAAATCGGTGGCGGGCAGGAACAGGGTGGCCCGGTAATCGCGCGGGCTTTTTTCGGGGGCGGATTGGTCTGTCATCGTCTTTCATGGTCTTGAGGTCAGGGTTCTCGTGGTCAGTTCCCCGGCATCCAGCGGCTCAAAGGCGCAAGACCATGGAAAAAGCCTGCAAATCAGCGGGGATGGTTCTAGCAGCGGGGTTTGGACCGGTCCAGCGAAGCGCTGCCTCACCCCATGACCATCCGGGCGATCTCCTCCCGCACCAAATCGGGGCGTTCCATGGGGAGAAAATGGGTGGTGTCGGGGATTTTGAGCAGGCGGGTGTTGCTGTGCGCCCTGGCGAAGGCGCGGCATTCGCTTTCAGGCGGGGTGGAGTGTTCGGCGTAGATCAGGGTCACCGGGCAGCGGATTTTGCGCGCGAGGCGGGCGGCGCCAAAGGGGGCGGAGCGGAAGGTTTGCGCCTCCCATGACGGGGCGCAGGCGAGGCGCAGTTCTTCGCCCTGCCCTGTGGGGATCAGGCCGCCTTGGAGATAGGCGGTCAGGAAATCCTCAGGCCAAGTGCGGAAGGCGCCACGGCCGCGATAGGAGGTCTGCGCCGCTTCAAGCGAGGGGAAGCGATCGCGGCGCTTTTCGGCCCGGTTGGACATGGCTGAATTGAGCCCGCCGGGGAGCAGCAGGATCAGGCGCGCGATCCACGGGATCAGCACCGGTTCGAGGAGGATGAGACCCTTCACCCGCTCCGGCCAGCGTGCGGCGAACATGGCGCAGGTGACGGCGCCCATCGAATGACCGGCCAGATAGAGCGGGCCGGGGGCCGTGGCGTCCAGCAGGGCGGCCAGATCATCGCGATAAATCTCCCAGCCCTTGGCCATGCCGGGACCGGTTGGCAGGGTGGTGAAGCCGTGGCCGCGCGCATCGGCAGCGATGACACGCATATTTGCTGCGAGCGGTGTCAGCAGGGGAACATAGGTTTGCGCGTTGAACCCTGTTGCATGTGCGAAATAGAGCGCCGGGCCGCTGCTGTGCGACCATTCGAGGAGAGAAATGTCGCCATTGGGGCGGGAGAAGGACTGACGCGCGGGAAGACTCATCAGTCTAGCTTTACGGGGAAGGCAGCCATTTCGTAAACAAGACTATCGCCATCGAACTCATTCGAGGAAACCTCATGCATCCCGCCAATATTGCTGCCGAAACACCGGACAAGCCCGCCATCATCATGGCGAAGACGGGGGAGACGATCAGCTACGCCGAACTGGATGCGCGATCGAACCAGGGCGCGCAGCTTTTTCGCAAATCGGGGCTGAAGGTCGGCGATGTCGTTGCGGTGTTTATGAGCAACAATGCGCGGTTTCTCGACATCTGCTGGGCGGCGCAGCGTGCGGGGCTGTATTACACCTGCATTTCCACGCGGCTCACCGCTGGCGAGGTCGAGTATATCGTCAAGGATAGCGGGGCGAAGGTGTTGATCGCCTCGCACGATCTGGCCACCACCGCGGCAGAGGTTGCGCCGCTTATTGCGGGCGTAAAGCTGCTGATGGCGGGGGGTGTGATCGATGGCTATGCGCGCTATGAGGATGCGGCGGGTGCGATGCCTGCTTCGCGCATTGCCGATGAAACCGCCGGCACCGACATGCTCTATTCTTCGGGTACCACCGGGCGGCCCAAGGGTGTGCGGGTGCCGCTGAAGAATGCGCCGATTGATGTGCAGGATTCGCTCAAAGCGGTGGCGGCGCTGTTGTTTGGGCTGAATGGCGACACGATCTATCTCTCCCCTGCCCCGCTCTATCATGCGGCGCCCTTGCGTTATTGCATGACGGTGCACCGGCTGGGCGGCACGGTGATTGTGATGGATCATTTCGACCCGGAAGAGGCGCTGAAATATATCGAGCAATACAAAGTGACGGCGAGCCAGTGGGTGCCGACCATGTTCGTCCGTATGCTGAAGATGCCGGACGAGGTGCGGAAAAAATATGACGTGTCTTCACTGAAGACGGCCATTCATGCTGCCGCCCCCTGCCCCGCCGATGTGAAGCGCAAGATGATCGACTGGTGGGGGCCGGTGCTGCACGAATATTATGCGGGCACGGAAGGTAACGGTTTCGTCTATACCAACAGCGCCGACTGGCTGACGCATCCCGGCACGGTGGGGCGCGCGCTGGTGGGTGAGGTGCATATTTGCGACGACCAAGGCAATGAGGTGCCGGTGGGCGAAGAAGGGGTGATCTATTTCGCCTCCGACCTTGTGTTTGAATATCATAACGACCCGAAGAAGACGCAAGAATCCCGCCATCCCTTTCATGGCAACTGGACGACGCTTGGCGATGTTGGGAAGCTCGATGCGGATGGGTTTTTGTATCTCACCGACCGCAAGGCTTTCATGATTATTTCAGGCGGGGTGAACATCTATCCGCAAGAGGCAGAGAACTTGTTGATCTCGCATCCGAAAGTCGCGGACGTTGCGGTGATCGGCGTGCCGAATGAGGATTTTGGCGAGGAAGTGAAGGCGGTTGTGCAGCCGGTGGATTGGGCTGATGCAGGCCCTGCTTTGGCGGAAGAACTGATCGCCTATTGCCGGGCTCAGCTTTCGCCCATCAAATGTCCGCGCTCGGTGGATTTTTCAGCCGAACTGCCGCGCCACCCGACCGGCAAACTCTATAAGCGGCTGATCCGCGACCAATATTGGGGCAAGCGCGACTCCCGCATCGTTTGAAATTCGCAACGTAAAAGGACTTGAGCCATGACAACGACGACGTTTGAAAAATTACCGACTTTGGTGGGCACTGAAACCGGTGTTTCGGAGTGGGTGGAAATCAGTCAGGAGCGCATCAACCAGTTTGCGCAAGCGACCGGCGATCACCAGTGGATCCATGTCGATGTGGAGCGCGCCAAGACCGAGCTGCCGGGCGGCAAGACCATTGCGCATGGTTATCTCACCCTCTCGCTCATTCCGTTTCTCACAGGCGATTTTTTGAAAGTGGAAGGCGTGACGCGCGGGATCAATTATGGCTCCAACAAGGTGCGCTTCACCAATATGGTGCCGGTGGGCTCACGGGTGCGGGCGCGCAGCAAATTGCTGGCTGCAGAGCCGAAGGGGGGCGGGATGCAGCTCACCAACGAAGTGACCATCGAGATCGAGGGCAAGGACCGGCCTGCCTGTGTGGCCGAGACGATCAGCCTGATTTATCGCTGAGTTTGGTGCTGTCGGATTTTCATGTTACGAGCGAATTCCCTTGGGGAGTAGCCGCCCGACGTTAATCGGGCCGCATGTCAACATACTTGGCGCAAATGCCATGGCATGCGGGGCGCTTTGCAAACATTGGCCGAGTGGCTGTGTTTGCCGGGCATTGGCGAGACCAACGGTTTGAGCCTCTTTGCGCCGAGCGAGAGGTGAGAACTGTTGTGTGCTCACTGCTCGGCCCGGAGTTATTTTTAGATGCACGCTTTTTGGATTTCGATCTCGACGGTTGCTATCGCCGAGATGGGGGACCGCACCCAGCTCCTTTCCATGTTGCTGGCGGCGCGGTTTCGCAAACCCTTTCCCATCATTGCGGGCATTCTGCTCGCGACCATTGCCAACCATGCGCTGGCCGCCTGGGTAGGGGTGGAGTTTGCGAAATTCTTTACGCCCACCATGCTCAATCTTGTGGTGGGTATCAGCATGCTCGCCATGGCGGGGTGGACGCTGATCCCCGACAAGATTGACGGCGAAGAGACGTTCAAAGGCGGCAGCGCCTTTGTGGCCACGCTAATCGCTTTTTTCATTGCCGAGATGGGCGACAAAACGCAGATCGCCACCGCCGCGCTGGCGGCGGGCTATGGTGATGTATTGACCGTGGTGGCGGGCAGCACTTTGGGGATGATGATCGCCAATGTGCCTGCCGTGTTCCTTGGCCACACATTCGCCGAGCGGCTGCCGATGAAGGCCATTCACACTGTGGCGGCGCTGTTGTTCGCCGGGCTTGGGATCTGGTTTATCGCCCAAGCCTTGCTTTGAGAAAGGTCACGATGTTGGCGACCGCCTTGCGTGCTTCAGGCAGCATGTCGGCGGTCACCTGCCAGACATGGAAGACGCCGGGCCAGACTTCGATGGTCGTATCGACGCCCGCGTCCTTCATTTTCTGCGCCATCATGATGCTGTCATCGCGCAGCATTTCATCGCGCGAGCATTGAAACAAGGTGGGCGGCAGGCCGCTGACATCGGCGCGATAGGGCGAGATGAAGGGATCGTTCGGATCGGCGCCAGGGCAATAGAGCGCGGGCACGGAAGAGATCATCCGCACATCGAACATCGCATCCTTTTTGGCGTTGTCGATGCGGGACGCGAAGCCATCGTGATCGGTGACCGGCGACAGGCAGACGAGAGCCGCAGGCTGGGGAAGGCCCAGCGCCTTTGCTTTGAGGGCGGTGACCAATGTGAGGTTGCCGCCTGCGGAATCTCCCCCGATGGCGATGTGTTCGGCGGAAAGGCCCATGGCCAGCAGCGCGCGATAGGCGGCGGTGCAGTCTTCCACCGCCGCTGGATAGGGATCTTCGGGGGCGAGGCGATATTCCACCACATAGACCGGAATGCCCACGCCTTCGGCCAGACGCCAGGTGAGCGGGCGATGGTTGGCGGGCACCCCGGCCACGAAGCCGCCGCCATGGATATAGAGCAGGGCGCGGGTTTCATCCGCGCCGGGGGGGATGATGCGTTCGGCGGGGATGCCGCCGAGATCGACCATTTGCGTTTTGAAGCGGCGGGGCACCGGACGAATGGGCATTTCATCCATGATGGCGCGCAATTCCATCACCGAGGGTTTGCGGCGAAAGCGCCGCTTCATCATCAGGCGGACAACCTTGTCGGCGACGAAAAGCTGTATGGACATGGAGCGCCCCTCCCCTCTTGGGCGCGCCTGTCTAGCAGCCCTGTGACGGATTGTCAGTCCAGTTTCCGGGGTTGGCGCAACTTTCCGCGGGCAACCGGTGTCCACTTGCCCGCACGTTGCGCCAGACGTGCGGCGCAAAAGGTGCATTGAACGAGGGAAGGTGAGGCCCTATGGTCCGCCGCCTTCGCTGAGTCAGCACAGGTTTTGGGGCGTCGCCAAGCGGTAAGGCACCGGATTTTGATTCCGGCATTCGGAGGTTCGATCCCTCCCGCCCCAGCCATTCTTCCTTCCATCACGCCAGATAACGGGCGCAATCGGCCTTTGTCAGAATGTCGGTGAGCCGGGGATTGGGACAAGCTGCACGATATTTCTCGCGCAGCACGGCCAGCGACTTGGCATGATATTTCTGCGGCGACTGGGTGTAAGGCTTGGCCGCGATGGCGACGGTGAAACTGTCTTCGCCAGCGGTAAGGGCCTGCGCGTTGGCCACGGTCCACGGCAGGAAGGTGCGCCCGATATAATCCAGCAGCGGGCGCATGGTGGGTTCCAGCGTTTCCCATGATTCAAACGGGCCGTCATTGCGCGGCTCCAGCATACGGAACGTCCAATCGAGGATGTGTGGGCTACGCGCGCGCAGGATGCTGCCGCAAGTGGGATCGACGGCACATTCATAAAGCTGGGCGGCGAGACCGAAATCGGCAAAAGCGGGGCGCGCGCCGAACAGATAGGGCCGCGTTGCCAGATGGGATTCGAGGATGGCGATCAGCTCATCGAAATAGGCTTCTATCAGCGGCGCGGTCTCTTTGCTGGAGCCGACGAAATGGCCGCGGGTGGTCATCCGTGCAAGGATCATTTTGGAGAGATTGGCGATGTCTGCTTTTGCGCCGTGGGGCTGCATGAGGCGAGCGAGCGTTTGGGCGCTGGCGCGTTGGTCGATCTCGTCCCACCAGCGGAAGTGGAACATCAGCTTGTTGCCCCATTCATCGCCAAATTCCTCGATCAGAGTTGAGAGGAAATGGAGTTCGTTGTCGGGGTGGATGGAGGGTGTGGGGTAACGCGCCTCCAGCGCCTCGATGATGGGGGTAGAATCTTGCAGGCCCTCGCCTTCCGGCGTGGCGACAGTCGGCACGATGGGCAGGCGGGCGAACTTTTTATAGTCGTCTTCGGTTGCCGGGCTGCGGGCGATCCATTCATGGGGCACGTTTTTGTAGCGGAAGAAGGATCGCACCTTGATCGAATAGGGCGACATTTCGGAGCCGAAGAGTCTGTAATTTCCGGTCATGGCAGCTTCTTTCGCGCGGCGATGGGCGCATTCCCACCGCCGGACATCAGATCACGCGACGCGGGGCACAATCCAGCCTCGGCTTAGGGCGTGACCACCAGTTTGCGGTAGAGGTGCCAGGTGGCGTGGCCGAGCACCGGTATGACGACCACAAGGCCGAGGAAGAAGGGGATAGAGCCCAGCACCAGGCTGCCCGCAACAATCAGGCCCCATGCGGCCATGGGAACGGGATTGGCTTTGACGGCGTGGATGGAGGTGCGGATGGCACTGTCCAGCCCCACATCGCGGTCCAGCAGCAGCGGGAAGGAGACGATGCTGATCGACATGGCGAGGAGCGCAAAGAGGAAGCCGACACCGATGCCCACAATCATCAGCAATTGGCCGGGGCGGGTGAAAAGCACATCGTTCACAAACGCGCCTATCGACACCGGCTCTGCGGGGCCCAGCGTGAAGTGATAGATCGCCCAGGCGGCGACGAGCCAGGCGATGAAAATCGTCATCAGCAGCAAGCCCAGAATGGAAATCGCGCCGACGGCAGGGGCGCGAAAGACATCGAGCGCGTTGGACCATTTCACCTCCACGCCCTGTTCGCGCAGGCGGCTCATTTCATACAGGCCGATGGCGGCGAAGGGGCCGAGAATGGCAAAGCCCGATGCGAGCGGAAACAGCAGCGGCAGCATATCCATGCCGAAAGCCAGACGCGCGAGCACCAGACCGAGCGCGACATAGACCACGCAGAGAAAAATCACATCGGTGCGATAGGCCTCAAAATCTGAAAAGCCCTGACTGAGCGCGGCACGCACATCATTGGTGGTGATGTGGCGGACTGCTGGTTCAGGCGAATGTATGGTTTCCTGAATATGATGCAGGGATTGGCCTGCGCTGCGCATGGCGTGCGCCGCGTGGACAAGTTGAGAACCACTCCACTCGATCGGATTTCTGATGGTCATGCGCACATCCTCCCAAAGCGTTGCTTCGGATGCGGGGATTGCTCAGTGGCCTGGCGGCATCTTGCCGTCGGTCGCGAGGAAGCCCGCAACCTTGTTATCAGACAACACTACGCCTGTTGCTTTAGTTCCGGAAAAACGGATCGTTGGTTTCGACCGGCGGGCCATAGGTTGTGGTCGGACCCAGCGGGTTGCTGCGGTCTGAATTGGGGCCGAAGGAATTGGGCGCAAAAGCGCTGCGGCCGCCACGGCTATCGCCGCTCACGCTGAATTTGAACGAGCCCGTCTTCTCCTCTTCCGCACCCCTTTGGGTGGCGGTGAGGGCGGCTGCTTGCGGCGTGCTGGGGGAGCCCGGATTGTTATTATTGGGCACCATCAAGGCATCCAGCGCCAGCGACGGGGAAGCGAAGGCCACGAGAGACAGGGCGCTTACGGCCCCGAACAGGATTTTACGAGACATGGCGGAACTTCTCCTCGACCTTGCGGCATGGATAGCACATCAGGGTTCACCATAGCAGAGCGGGGGGCAAGCGGAATATCCCCCGATGTGAAAGTTCGGCAATGGCGGGGTCAGGGCTCGGAAGCCGGTTCCGGGACGGGTTCCGCTGGGCTGGGCGGTGTTTCGGCCTCCGGAACAGGCGCTTCCTGCGGTTCTGGCGCAGGCGCGGCGGCTTTTGGGGGCTCGGGGGTTGGGGTGGGCTTTGGCGCAGCGGCGGATACGCTTGCGGCTGCCAGTTGTGCGGTCCCCGCCATTTGCAGGGCGGTGCTTACGGCCCAGCCAGATGGGATGGCGCCCTCCCCTGTGGTTGCGGGCGCGATTCGCACCCAGCCTGCGCTGCGCTCGGCGATGGCGACGGTAGTGCCACGCTTGAGCGAGGTGAGGATGGCGGCTGAGGTTGAGGGCCCCTTGCGCAGGTTCACATTGCGCAAGACCTGCGCGGTGGGCAGCACTACCGGCTCCGGCTTTGCCACCTTTATCTGTGCGGGGGCGATGGGCGGCGCGGCGGGCGCCCCGAACACCACGGGCCAGAGAAAAATCAACGCCAGCGCGGCCACGGCAGCGAGCCCGGCGGCGACAGCAGCGGTGATGCCCAGATTCTGATTTTTTTGAGCTGCGGCACGGCGGCGTTCGACGATGTTGCTTTTGACGATGTGCGTATCGGTTGGGCGCAGGGTGTTTTCCGGCTGCGCAATGGCGAGGAGTTGATAGGCATCCTTCGCCAGACGATCGAGCGCCTCGTCCGCCGCATCGCGCGCGCTCGACAGATGGGCGGCGCGGGGCGGGCCGGACGGGGTGAGAGGCGGGGCTGCGAATTCGGGCAGAGCGCGCTGTTCGCCGGCCATTGGTGTGGACGGGGTGGGCGCAATCGCATCCTGTAGCGGAACGGCTGGCGGCGTAGCAGACATGGCGCGCCGTTCGGCAGCCAGCGTTTCTTCCAGATGTTTGCGCGCTTCTTCCTGCCACGCGGCACGGGCGGCGGCGAGGTGCGCGGCTTCATCGGCCTTCCAGGCCTTTTGCGCTTTGGCGCGTTCGGTTTCGGATTGTTTTTGCCAACGTTCATAAGAGCGTTCGGCAAAGAGACGGGCCTGGGCGAGTTCTTCGTCACGCTCCGCGAGGGCCGCTTGCAGGGTCGTGACCTCACCGCGCACACGGCGGACCTGAATATCCTCGTTCTCGCGTAAGGATTCGATTTCGGTTTGTGTGGCGTTGATACGGGCGATGGCCTGCGTCAGTTCGAGTTCACGGTCCGCCAGCGTGGTTTCGAGCGTCGCTGCCTGTTCGCGAAGGGCGCGCAATTGCGCTTCGGCGGATTTGCGGGCGGATTTTTCATCGCTGAGCGCGGAGTCCGATTTTTCGACCAGTGATTTTTCGACCACCGAAACGCGCGTCGCTTCTTCTGCGCGCCAGGTTTTTTCGGCATTGGCGAGATGGGTGCGGGCCTCGCTGCGTGCGCGCTCTGTGGCGGCGTGGGCGTCTGTGAGCGCCGCGTCACGTTCGGCCAGCAGCGTTTTGAGGGCGGAGAGTTCGCCGCGCAATTGGGCTTGTTCCGCGTCCGCTGCGGCGTGGCTGGATTGGGACTGGCTGCGCGCTTCGGCAAGTGCCTGTGTCGATTGATCCTGCCAGTGCGCTTGCGCGGCGGCGAGGCGTTCTGCTTCCTGTGCCTTCCAACTCGATTGCGCCTCTGCGAGCGCGGCGGCGGCGCGTTTGCGGCTTTCGGCAAGGGCACTATCGCGTTCGGCCTCTGCTTGCGCGTGGGCGGCGGTGACGGCGGCGGCGGATTTTTCTTTCCACTGTGTTTCACTGGCGGCAAGGCGTTCGCTCTCGCGTTCGGCGGTTTGTTGCGTCTGGCGCAGCGTTGCCTGCACTTCTGCAAGGTCTTTATCGCGGTGGGCGAGATTTGATTTGGCGGCGGCAAGGTCTTCGTTGAGACGCCGCAAATCTGCATCGCCTTTAGCGTAACCGGATTGGGCCTGCGCTTTGGCGCTCTCAACGGCCCTGTTTGCCTGTTCCTGCCAGCGCGCTTCGGCGGCGGCGAGGCGGGTTGCTTCGGCGGCCTGCCAGTCCTTGCGCGCAGCGACGAGCGCGGCATCAATCTCGGCGCGGGGTGGGGTTTGCGGTTTGGCGGCGGCTTTATGTTCGGCCAGTTCGGTATCGCGGTCGGCGAGCAGGGTTTGCATCGCCATCAATTCATCGCGCAGGCGGCGCAGTTCTATTGCATCACCATGATCGCGCATGGCTTTGGACGAGGCGCGCGCGGTTTCAATTGCACTTTCGGCATGGGCGCGCCATTTGGCTTCGGCAGCGGCGAGGCGCGCGGCTTCGGCCTGTTTCCAGTCTTTCTGCGCGGCGGCGAGCGCGAGGGCGCTTTCGTCCTGCCAGTCTTCCTGTGCGCGTGCGAGTTCGGCTTCGAGACGTTGGCGGGAGGCTTGTGTATTTGCGCTGGATGCCTTGAGGCGCGCGTCAGCCAGTTCGGCTTCGCGCGCTGCCAGATCGGTTTTGACGGCGGTGAGTTCATCCATCAGGCGGCGCAGATCGGCTTCACCCACACCTTCGCCATGCTCACGACCGAAATCCACCGGCAGATCGCGCACCGCGATGGTGGCGGCATCGCCATCATCCAGCGTCAGTACACGCAAGGACAGGATGGGATGCGGATCGGTGCCTTCAGGCGCGAGGTAGGACAGGTCTTCCAGCTCATCCAGCGACAGCGAATACGAATGATCGCCATTGTTGCGGCCCTGACTGAGCCGCGCCTGAATGGGAAGTTTTTCGATGCGCACCGAAAGGCGGCCGCGTTTTTTGAACGGCGCCAGCATAGGCAGCACATCGAGCGGCACAGCGCGCAGATGTTCTGACGGATCGCCGGGCATGCGCGACAGCACACCCACCTCGACATGGCGGGAGGACTTTTTGGCGAATTTCGTCGCGCGCTGCATGCGCAAAGGCCCCGCTGGCCGCTATTGGCGGCGTTGTTGCGCCATTGTGCAACACAAGGCGATGCCAGCCGCTTACCGGGCAGATGGGGATTTAGTTCAAGTTTTATCTAATCGGCAGAGCGTGGGGGAAATTGCTTAGACAGGTTAACTATTTTTTGCCAGCACAACGCCTGCCAGATGCAGCGAACCGCAAATGAGAATGCGGGGCGGGGGTTCATTTTCGCGGAACTGTGTCCACGCCATGACCTGCATCATTGCGTCTTCGAGATCATCTGCCGGAGACGCCTCAAGGCTTGCGCGGCGGGCGGCATCGTAAAGCGCACCTGCGCCCTGACTTGCCGCATCATTGGCGATGGGAATGGTGGTGACATGGCGGGCGAGCCCTGCGAAGGCCGCGAAATAACCTTCCGCATCCTTGGTGCGCAACATGCCGCAAATGAGATGGAGCGGGCGCTGGCTGCGGTCTTCCAGATCGGCCATGGCGCGGGCAATGGCTTGTGCGCCATGAGGATTGTGCCCGCCATCAAGCCAGACTTCCGCGCCGTTGGGGGCTGCATCGACCAATGGTCCGCGTGTCAGCCTTTGCAGGCGGGCGGGCCATTCCACGTTGCGCAAGCCCCGTTCGATGGCGGCATCCGCGCCCCAGCCGTTTTTGACATGACGCAAGGCGGCGATTGCGGTGGCGGCGTTTTCGATCTGGTGGCGGCCGATCAGTTTGGGCAGCGGCAGATCGAGCAGGCCATCCATATCCTGATAGACCATGCGGCCATGTTCCTGATGGGCGAAGAAATCCTGCCCGAAGGCGATGAGCGGGGCGCCCAGCGCATCGGCCCTGCGCGTGACGACATCGCGCGGGATGTCGTCCTGCGCACCCAGAATAACCGGCACACCGCGTTTGATGATGCCCGCTTTTTCAGCGGCGATGTCGGCAAGGCTGTTGCCGAGAAATTCGGCATGGTCAAGGCCGATGGGGGTGATGATCGCGGCGGCGGGCAAGATGACATTGGTGGCGTCGTAACGCCCGCCGAGGCCCACTTCGAGCACCAGCGCGTCGGCGGGGTGGCGCGAATAGGCAAGGAAGGCGGCGGCAGTGGTGATTTCGAAAAAAGTGATCGGCGCGCCATTGTTCACGCGCTCGCACTCTTCGAGGGTGGCGGCGAGTTCTTCTTCACGGATCAACGATCCGGCGAGGCGAATGCGTTCGTTGAAATGCACCAAATGGGGCGAGGAATAAACATGAACCTTCAGCCCTTGCGCTTCCAGCATGGCGCGGGAGAAGGCGCAGGTTGAGCCTTTTCCATTGGTGCCGGCGACATGGATGATGGGCGGCAGTTTGGTTTGCGGGTCGCCCAGATCTTTTAGCAGGCGCTGAATACGCTCCAGCACCAGATCGATTTTTTTGGGATGCAGCAGCAGGAGGCGTTCGAGAATTCGATCGCTCCCATCGGCCACACTCATGCGCGCGACCGCTGAGCCACACCGAGTTGAGGCACACGCGATTTGGGGCGCGGTTTTTTCATCAACATATGCACCAGACGCGAGAGTGTCGGGCGCAGCTCGTGGCGGTGGGTCACCATATCGACCATGCCGTGATCCCGCAGATATTCGGCACGCTGGAATCCTACTGGCAGTTTTTCGCGGATCGTCTGTTCGATCACGCGCTGGCCTGCGAAGCCGATGAGCGCGCCGGGCTCCGCGATCTGGATGTCACCCAGCATCGCGTAAGAGGCGCTGACGCCGCCGGTGGTCGGATCGGTGAGAACGACGATGTAGGGAAGGCGCGCTTCATCCAGCATGTCGACCATGATGGTGACACGCGGCATCTGCATCAGCGAGAGAATGCCTTCCTGCATCCGCGCGCCGCCGGAGGACGAATAGAGAATGAAGGGGCGACGTTCGTTGACCGCTGCCTGCATCGCCTGCACCAGCGCCTCGCCGACGCCCATGCCAAGCGAGCCGCCCATGAAATCGAATGGCTGCACCGCGATCATTACTGGCAAACCATCCAGCGTGCCGCGCGCGGCGACCAGGGCTTCCTGTCTGCCGGTTTTGCTGCGCGCATCCTTGATGCGGTCGCTATAACGCTTCTCATCGCGGAACTTCAGCGGATCGGCGGTGACCGGCGGGATCGGCAGTTCTTCATAGGAACCGGCATCGAAGGTCCAGGCGAAGCGCTCTTTCGGGCCGACGCGCAGGTGATGGGCGCATTGCGGGCACACAAATTGCGCGGCCACCAGGTCTTTGTGAAAAATCATTTCGCCGCAACCGGGACATTTTGTCCAAAGGTTTTCCGGCGTGTCGGATTTGCGGCCCGCGATCCAGCTTTTGATCTTGGGGCGAACGAAGTTTGAGATCCAGTTCATACTCTACTGTACCACAGTTCAGCGCCGTGCCGCATGTACGGCGTTGGCGAGTAATTGACAAAAACTCAGTGTTTCGGCGACGAGCGCGTCACGTTTGCCGCTGCTGGCGATGTTTTTTGCCACCAGATCGACAATGGCCGAACCTACCACCGCGCCATCGGCAAAGCGGGCAATGGCGCCCGCCTGTTCCGGCGTTTTGATGCCGAAGCCGACCGCGACGGGAAGGCCGCCCTTATCTTTCAGCCGCGCCACCGCTTTGCGCACATCATCTTCGGCATAGCTTTTGGTGCCGGTGACGCCCGCGATGGAGACGTAATAAAGAAATCCGCTGGCGCCTTCGAGCACGGTGGGCAGGCGCGCATCGTTCGTGGTGGGCGTCGCAAGGCGCACGATGTCGAGATCCTGCGCTCTCGCGGGGGCGCGCAGCACGTCGTCTTCCTCTGGCGGCAGATCGACGGTGATGAGACCATCGACACCGGCTTCCGCCGCATCCTTGGCGAAGCGCGCGGTGCCATAGGCATGGATCGGGTTGTAATAGCCCATCAGGATGATCGGCGTTTTCTGATCTTCCTTGCGGAAGCGGCGCACCAGGTCGAGCACCTTCACCATGGTCATACCTGCTTGCAGCGCGCGCAAGGATGAGGCTTGCACCGCCGGGCCATCGGCCATCGGGTCCGAGAAGGGCACGCCAAGCTCGATGAGATCAGCGCCCATAGCGGGGAGTTTTTGCAGGATCGCGAAGCTGGTATCGAGATCGGGATCGCCTGCGGTGATGAACGGCACAAAGGCGGCGCGGCCTTCGCGTTTGAGGTCTGCGAAGCGCGTGGCGATGCGGCTCATATTTTTTCCCCAAGCGCTGCGGCGGCGGTGAACACATCCTTGTCGCCGCGACCTGACAGGGTGACGGCGATGATTTTGTCTTTGCCCATTTGCGGCGCGATGCGCATGACATGGGCCAGCGCATGGGCCGATTCCAGCGCGGGGATGATACCTTCAAGACGGCTGAGCGCGGTGAACGCTTCCATCGCCTGTTTGTCGGTGGCGGAGAAATATTTGGCGCGGCCAATATCTTTCAACCACGAATGTTCGGGGCCGACGCCGGGATAATCCAGCCCCGCTGAAATCGAATGGGCTTCCAGAATCTGGCCATCGGCATCTTGCAGCAGATAGGAGCGCGAGCCATGCAGCACGCCGGGCGTGCCTTTGGAGATGGTGGCGGCGTGGCGCGGTGTATCCACGCCCTCGCCTGCTGCTTCCACACCGTGAATTTCCACATCGCTATCATCGAGGAAGGGGTGGAAGGTGCCGATGGCGTTCGATCCGCCGCCGACACAGGCGACGAGGAGATCGGGCAGGCGGTTTTCGGCGGCGAGCATTTGCGCGCGCATTTCAGTGCCGATGACACATTGAAAATCACGCACGATCTGCGGATAGGGATGGGGGCCTGCGGCGCTGCCGATGATGTAGAACGTGTCGTGCACGTTGGCGACCCAATCGCGCAGGGCCTCGTTCATCGCATCTTTCAGCGTGCGCGAACCGGAGGTGACGGGGCGCACTTCGGCGCCGAGCAGGTTCATGCGGAAGACATTGGGCTTCTGCCGTTCAATATCGACCTCACCCATATAGACGATGCAGGGAAGGCCGAAGCGTGCGGCGACTGTTGCAGTCGCCACGCCGTGCTGGCCCGCGCCTGTTTCGGCGATGATGCGGGTTTTGCCCATGCGGCGGGCGAGTAGAATTTGGCCGAGGCTGTTGTTGATCTTGTGCGCGCCGGTGTGGTTGAGGTCTTCGCGCTTCAGATAGATTTTTGCGCCGCCCAGATGTTCGGTCAGGCGCTCAGCGAAATAGAGCGGGCTCTCGCGGCCCACATAATGTTTCAGCAGCCCATCAAGCTCGGCCTGAAAGGCGGGGTCGGCCCGCGCATCCTCATAGGCGCGCTCCAGATCGAGCACCAAGGGCATCAGGGTTTCGGCGACGAAGCGTCCGCCATAAGCGCCGAAATGGCCCTGATGATCGGGGCCGGTGCGGAAGGAATTGGGTGTGCTCATGCGGCACCTTCTATCTGGCTGTTGCGCGCGGCGGCGACGAATTGGACGATCCGTTCGGCGCTTTTCACGCCGGGGGCGGTTTCAAGGCCGCTGGAAGCATCGACACCGGGCGCGTTCGACGTGGCAATTGCGCGACCCACATTTTCCGCGGTCAGGCCGCCTGCGAGGAACCAGGGCCGGGTGATATTCTGTGTACGGAGAATCTGCCAATCGAAAGCGACGCCGTTGCCGCCTGCGCGTGTCGCATCGGCGGGGGGCTTGGCGTCGAACATCAACATGTCCGCCGCCTCTTCCTGCGCATGGAGCCCCGCGAAATCCGCCGGTTCGGCCACCGAGAGCACCTTGATGACGGGGATGCCGAAGGTCTGGCGAATCTGGCTCACGCGGGCGGGTGTTTCAGCACCGTGGAGTTGAAGAAAATCGGGCACCGCATGGGTCATCACATAGGTGATCTCATCGTCGCGCGGATCGACCAGAAGGGCGACAAGGCGGGCGCGGCTGCGCATACGCGCGGCGAGGGTACGCGCCATTTCGGCGCTGACATGGCGGGGGGATTTGGGGTGGAAGACGAGGCCTGCGAAATCCGCGCCCGCGCGGATGGCGGCATCCGCCGCCTCGGCGCTGTTGATTCCACAGATTTTGACCAGCACACCCATTTTGAACCTGAAGGATTTTGCCCAACCAGAAGGATTTTGCCCAACCATCAGGGCCCACGCATCGAGGTCGGCCTTATCGCCGCCCGGTTGCGGCAAATCAAGGAACGGCGAGTTCGGCGGCGATGGCGCGCGCCGCTTCTGCCGGGTCCGCGGCCCCGGTGATGGGGCGGCCGATCACCAGAATGTCAGCCCCGGCTTTCACCGCGTCACGCGGGGTCATGACCCGGCGTTGATCGGCGAAATCGGCCCCTGGCGGGCGGATGCCGGGGATCACCAGCAGAAAATCGGGCCCGCAGGCGGCGCGGACAGCGGCAATTTCGTGGGCGGAGCAGACCACACCATCAAGCCCGCCGACCTTGGCAAGGGTTGCCAGCCGCTGCACCTGATCGGAGGTGGGCCATTCCTGCCCCACCATTTCGAGGTCGCCATCTTCCATGCTGGTGAGCACGGTGACAGCCAGAACCTTGGGGCGGCTTTGTGATTCCGCCGCCGCATCGCGCGCTGCGTGGATCATGGCGAGGCCGCCGGAGGCGTGGATGTTGAACATCGCGATGCCCAGATCGGCAATGGCGCGGGAGGCGCCTTTCACGGTGTTGGGAATATCGTGGAACTTTGTATCAGCGAAGACCGGCAGGCCGACTTCGACAATCTGGCCCACCGCGTCGGGGCCGAGGGCGGTGATGAACTCCAGCCCGACCTTCAGCCCACCGACATGGGGCTTTACGGCCCGCGCGATGGTGAGCGCACGCGGCAGATCGGGGGTGTCGAGGGCGACAAAGACCGGGTTCTGGAATCGGGGGGAGCGCATGGGAGTGGTCGTAATCTGCCCTCGCCGCCGGAGCAAGCGTTGCGATACGACCGAATGGACGAAAACCTATTCCTTGGCGCCGTTCAGCCGTTCCCGCAGCTCTTTGCCGGTGCGGAAAAACGGGGCCCGCTTTTCTTCAACCGTGACGGGCTCACCGGTGCGCGGGTTGCGGCCCTGCCGCGCCGGGCGCACTTTGACAGAGAAAGCCCCGAAGCCGCGAAGTTCCACGCGATGCCCTTCGGACAAGGCTTTGGTGATCTCATCAAGAACAGTCGAAACAATACGTTCGACATCCCGGTGATAGAGATGTGGGTAACGCTGCGTGAGCCGCGCGACTAGTTCGGACTTGATCATCCCCCAAGGCCCCTAGCGGGCGCCCCTCCTCTGGAATCGGTCAACATGCCAATCCGGACGTGAATTGTTGGCAGATAGGCTAGGGGGCGTCAATGGAAGCCCCTGTACCATAAGCGCTTTTTTGCAGATGTGGCGGATTTCCCCCAATAGGCGCGCAAAGCTGCGGCGTTGAAATTGCTGGGAAAAATGCTGCGGTGAACGCGCTGTAATTTCCAATATATTGTATGTGGCCGAGTCTTCACCACACAGTCTAGCCATGCTCAGGGTACCGTTCAGACAGGCAAATGGCCCAGCGGGTGCCCCCGCCAGGCCATCACGCACACCCCCACACTAAAGTTCAGACATTGCGCCGGCGGCGGGCGGCAAATCCGGCAAGACCGGCTGCCATCAGAAACAGCGAGGCAGGTTCAGGCACCGGCGACGAGGGAATCTGTTGCAGGGTGGGGCCTTGTGGCTGATCGGGCGTCTGCTGCGCGGACGGCATCACCACGACGGCGAAGACGAAGTCGTTGTAATCATAGTCCCCGCCCACGCGATCCTCGAAGCCGACAAAGCTGACAATCCCGCCAAGCTGGGTAAGGGCGGCGATGGCATCTGTCGCATCGGATGAGAGGGCGAAGAGGCCGAGGCTGGCATAATCATCCGAGACGATGGCGTGGTAATACCCGTCCGACGCCTGCGATTGCAGGTCGAAGGTGTTGGCGACGGTGTAATCGCGCAAGGAAAAGTTCAGCGCGCCAGTTTGTGTGCCGAGATTCACCACCTGCCCGGAGGCTGCGGCGGCATAAGATCCTTCGGCCTTATTGTGGAACAGGCTGGTGCTGCCGAAAGACAACCCGCTGCTATCGCCCGCATCCGAGCCGATGAAGATGACATTCACATCGCCGCCCGCGCCGGCCAGTGCGGTGGGCTGGGTGGTGATCGGCGCCGCGAGCGCAGGCAGGGCGACCATTACGGTGGCGAGAAGGCCGAAGACGGAACTTTTAATCATCACGCATACTCACAAAACGGATACGCGATGATTCAAAGCAAGAGCGGGGCCAACGGCGAAATGCCGATCAAATTGTCGTTAAGAGCGCGCGCAGTGTTGGATGTGATTACAAAAACACTTGTATCAATTCGGGACGGCGCCGAAAACTAGCGCCGTTTCTCGATCAGAATGTTCTGCACCGCTCTGCCGAAATAGCCTTTGGTATCGGCGAGGTCTGCGAAGGAAATGCCGCTGCCCTGCCCGCTCGCCCATGTTTGTGCATTCAGCAACACCCACGCACCCACTGGCTCGCGCGCCAGCGTGATGGTGAGATCGGCGTTGATGAAAGTCCATTCATCCCAGGAGATCGGGCTGGAAACGCCGTTGCAGAAATCTGACGTGATGGCCGCGCGCATTAAAGGGGAAATCTCCTCACCATCAACGATTGGGCGGTGCGCGCGAAACCAGATGGCGGCGGGGCCGGTTTGGCGAAAAGAGCTGCGCGCATTGCGCATGGTGATTCCCGAAAGAAAGGGCACCGGTTCGTCGCGGGCGGAGGGTGCATCTTCCAATGCGTCCGGCACGGCGACATCTATTGCACGTTCGACAACGTCTGGCGGCAGTGGCAGATCGGTTGTGCGCAGCTTGAGCACGCTGGCGCGCGCGACTTGCGTTCCATCGGCGAACAAATGGATGTTCGACAGCTGAATCTTGCGGCCTTCGCGCAGGATTTCGATTTTCAGGTCCAGTGTTGCCACTGGCACCGGGCGCATCAGATCAATCGTCATCCGCGCAACACGCATGGGCGCGAGGGTGGGGATGTGCTCAGCGGTGCGCGCAAAGAGGGCGGACGGCGCCGAGCCGTGCTGCATCGCGTGATCCCACGGGCCGCCGGCATATTTACTGGTGTGCACGCGGGTGCCTTCGAGGCGGTAGATAGCTTCCATCAACGCTCTGCCCAATCAGGTGGAAAGGCGGCGTATTATTTGCGCCGTCGCATCATCTGCGGGAAAAAAACTCTCCACCGCAAGTTCAGACAATGTCACATCGACCGGCGTGCCAAACACCGTGGTGGTGCTGAAGAAGGAAAGGCTTGCATCGCCCATGCGGATTTTGAACGGCACCAGCACGGCGGCGGGATCAACGCGCGGCGGCGCAGACAGCGGTACGGGATAGGACGCCACCTCTTTTTGCAGGGCGATGAGAACAGGATCAGCGGTGAGATCGACCTGCTGTTTCAGCCGGGTGAGGAGATGGGCCCGCCATTCGGCAAGATTGAGGATGCGCGGCGCCAGCCCGTGCGGGTGCAGGGACAGGCGCATCGCATTGATCTGCGGCTGCAACAGATGTTGCGCCACGCCTTCATAGAGTTGGGGCAGCGCGGCGTTGGAGGCGACGATGTTCCAGTGCCGGTCCAGCGCGAAAGCGGGGAACGGTTTATGGCTTTGCAGCACCACATCCATCGCGGCGCGGGCGGCGGCGAGCGCCGGGTTGTTCAAGGCGCGTTCGGGAAAGATGGGGGCGTAGCCACCGGCCACCAGCAGCACGTTGCGCTCGCGCATGGGGATTTGCAGTTGTTCGGCGAGATGCAGAATCATTTCGCGGCTGGGCGTTGAGCGGCCTGTTTCCACAAAGCTGAGATGGCGCGGCGAAATTTCCGCCTCACTCGCCAAGGCAAGCTGGCTGAGGCGGCGGCGCTGGCGCCATTGGCGCAGGTGATCGCCGATATTGCGGGCGGGTGCGGTCATGGGGGGACATCATGGAGCGACAGGCGGGGCTTGGGCAGCCCCCTTCCCCTTTGGAGGGAAGGGGTGCGCGCGTCGTTAGTGCGGCGGAGCCTGATCGACAAAGCCAGTGACGGCGCGGATGCGCCCGTCGGCGGACAATTCGATCACATCGGTCCCGATGAAATGTAGCGGGGCGCCCGCTTCATTCCCGGCTTCCCATTGAATGCGGGCATAGCCGTTATGGGCCTCCACCCCGCCTTTGAGGCGAAAGCGATAGGCGGGTGGGAACTGCTGGTGGACGGTGGCGATCATGCTGCTCAGCCCATCATGGCCTTTGCCGCTCCGGGCCGGATCGATGTAGCGGGCGTCTTCAGTATAGGTGGCGGCGATCAGGGCGCGGCGTTCCGCTTCGTCGCGCGCGTTCCAGGCGGCGATGTAGCGGGCGGCGGCGTTTTGGGCGTCTTTCATCTTGCTCTCCTTGGGTTGGGCATCTGGGGATGCCTGCCGTGGATTTTCCTCAAGGGGCGCGGCGATACGATTACGCGGGAGGTAATGACGGATCGGCTTTTCAAAAGTTGGGGGTGCGGCGGGGCGATTTTTGCAAAATTTTAGTGTGCGCCGTCACTTCATGGGCTTGTGTGGTGAATTTGTTACGCGGGTTTTGCGTGTGTGGCCGCGTGTGTTTCCACCACTGCGAATTGAGCGTGCGTTGACAACATAAGCGCTCAGCCTGCCGCGTGGCATCGTCCGCTACCGCCTGCGAACCGCCTATCCACCGCGAGCCACGCCACCCCTTGAGTAAAAACAATGCGCTAGAGCGCGCTTCTAACACATTGCCGGGGATGTGCATTTTGCCCGCCGCACGCATTGGAATTGTTCGCACCTGCGAAGAGTGCACGCTATTTGGCGATGTGTTTTCACAAATGGGGGAGCGGGGATTTGTCATGCGACGTTTTTGGAATCTGGCCGAAACTGATTTACATTGTTGTTGATAACAGACGGCGCGGGGGGCGTACGTCTGGGGGGAGGGTAAATGTCAGCAGAAGTAGTTGGGCTCTATGGGCCTTATGAACCGGAACGTCGGCGTCCAAACCAGCGCGTGATCGAAGAGCTGGAACGGCTGCTGGAATCGGCGCGGTCCGGGGACATTGTGGGGCTCGCGGGCTCCTATCTGCACCGGGATAATTTCGTCTCTTATTCTCACGCTGGCGCGGTTCATGGCTGCGGCATCATTGGCGGGCTGGAGAGCGTGAAGGAAAAGCTGCTGCGCGGCATTGCCGTGCCAATGGAATAGACGGCTGTTCACAGCTGAGAGTTTTGATGGCCGGGTTTTCGCCCGGTCATTTTTTTGACCTCGCCACTTTTTGACCTCACCAAATAAAAAAACGCCCGGCTTTTGGCCGGGCGTTTTTCATTCGAGTGACCGGGACGATTATTCTTCCGGGTCGGTATCCTTGCGACGCAGGGCGGCGCCCAGAATGTCGCCCAGGCTGGCGCCCGAGTCGGACGAGCCGTATTGCGCCACGGCCTGTTTCTCTTCCGAGATTTCACGGGCCTTGATCGACAGGGACAGCTTGCGGCTGGTCTTGTCGAAGCTGGTGACGAGCGCGTCGATCTTGTCGCCAACGCCGAAACGCTCCGGGCGCTGATCGGCACGGTCGCGGGCGAGGTCGGAGCGGCGGATGAAGCTGCGCACGCCATCGGCGAGCTGGACTTCGACGCCACCGTCATTCACCTCGGTCACCGACACGGTGACAACGCTGCCCTTGCGGATCGGGCCGGCCTTGTCGAGCGGATCGTCGCCAAGCTGCTTGATGCCAAGGCCGATGCGTTCTTTTTCGCTGTCGACTTCGAGCACTTTCGCTTTGACGATCTGGCCCTTCTGATAGTCCTGCACGGCCTGTTCGCCCGTCTTGTCCCAGGACAGGTCGGAGAGATGGACCATGCCGTCGATATCGCCTTCAAGCCCGACAAACAGACCGAATTCGGTGATCGACTTGATCTCGCCTTCGATCTCGGTGCCCGGCGGGAACGCGGCGGCAAAGGCCTGCCACGGATTGTCCTGCGTCTGCTTGAGGCCAAGGCTGATGCGGCGCTTGTTGGAATCGACTTCCAGCACCTGCACATCGACATCCTGGTTCGGGTTGACGATTTTGGACGGGGCGACGTTCTTCTTCACCCAGCTCATTTCCGAGACGTGGACCAGACCTTCGACGCCCGGTTCCAGCTCCACGAAGGCGCCGTAATCGGTGACGTTGGTGACCTTGCCGGTGAACTTCGCGCCCGGCGGATATTTCGCGGCCACGCCTTCCCACGGATCGGTCTGCAACTGCTTCATGCCAAGGCTGATGCGCTGTGTTTCGTGGTTGATCTTGATGATCTGCACGGTGACATTCTGGCCGACATTGAGCACTTCGGTCGGGTGGCTGACGCGGCGCCACGCAATGTCGGTGACATGCAGCAAACCGTCCACACCGCCCAGATCGACGAAGGCGCCGTAGTCGGTGATGTTCTTGACCACACCTTCGACAACCTGCTTCTCCTGAAGCGAGGCAACGAGGCTGGTGCGTTCTTCGGCGCGGCGTTCTTCCAGAACGGCACGGCGCGAGACGACGATATTGCCGCGACGGCGATCCATTTTCAGGATCTGGAAAAGCTGTTGCAGGTTCATCAGAGGGCCGACATCGCGCATCGGGCGCACATCGACCTGAGAACCGGGAAGGAACGCGACAGCGCCATCGAGATCGACGGTGAAGCCGCCTTTGACGCGGCCGAAGATCACGCCATGGACGCGGGTCTGTTCGTTGAAGGCGCGTTCCAGACGAATCCAGCTTTCTTCGCGGCGGGCCTTGTCGCGGCTCAGAACGGCTTCGCCGAGCGCGTTTTCAACACGCTCCAGATAGACCTCAACCTCGTCGCCAACCTTCACGGTGGCCGGCTGACCGGGCATCGCAAATTCTTTTAAGGAAACGCGGCCTTCCGTCTTCAGGCCGACATCGACGATGGCGAAATCGTTTTCAATGGCAACAATGGTGCCTTTGATGACGTTGCCTTCGGCGGGGGCTTGGGTGAGGAAGCTGGCGTCCAACATTGCCGCGAAGTCGTCGCGGCTCGGTGTGGCGATGGATTGGGTTGCGGCGCGTGCCATTTAAATCCTTTGGTCTGACGTTCATGCCAACCGCATTTCGCGGCGGACTTCCGAGCGGGCGTGGACCCGCAAGGCGGTGATTTGGATGTTCGAAAATGTTTCGCGAGGCCTGCTCGAAGGAGCGCCGCCGGGTTTCCAACCCCTGTGGCTTAGCGCTTGAGCGCCACCTGAACCTTGGCCTGAACCAAAGACAGGGCGGCTGCGAAGGCCGCGTCTATATCCAAATTGGTGGTATCGAGCAAGACGGCATCTGCCGCCTGCACCAGGGGGGAGATGGGGCGGCTGCGGTCTGCCGCGTCCCGCGCGTTGATTTCGGCCAGAACCTCGGCCTCCACGCGGACTATGCCGAGGCCCTGAAGTTCCTTCCAGCGGCGGTGGGCGCGGGCGGCGGGGGCGGCATCGACGAACAGTTTGGCGGCGGCGTCCGGGGCGATGACGGTGCCGATGTCCCGCCCATCCATCACCGCGCCCTGCGCATGGCCCGGCGGGGTGGTGAGGAAATCGCGCTGGAAATCGAACAAAGCCCGGCGGACGACAGGGATGGCGGCGACGCTGGAGGCGGCCTTGCCCACAATATCGCTGCGGATGGCCGGATCGCCTGCGCGGGACAGATCAATCGCTTGGGCGCCGCGTGCGGCATCGGCCTCATTGCCGGGGTCGCCGTTTTTTTCAAGCACGGCCAGCGCGGTCAGCCGGTAGAGCGCCCCGGAATCGAGATGCGGGAAGCCGAAATGGCGGGCCAGCTTTTTGGCGAGGGTGCCTTTGCCGGAGGCGGCGGTGCCATCGACGGCGATCACGACGGGTTTGAGCATCTGGCGGCCTTTGTGGTGCGCGGGTTTCGTAACGCGCTCAGGACATCGGCTCAATGGTGCTGTCAGGGGAAGGCAAGGCCAGTGGCGCGGCCATGATCGGTGTCGCGGTCATATTGGCGGTCATGGGCTCTGATTTTGTCCAGCACCCGATTCGCGGCGGCGTTGGCGGTGGCGCAGGTGCCGGATTTGATGGCGGCGATCACCTCGTCCTTTCGGCTGCGTGCGAAGATGAGATGACCGGCCTCATGGTCTCTCAGCCCTGCGATATAGCTGGCCCATATTTGCGCGACGGCGGGCGGCGGCGCGCTGACCAGCCGGGGCAGCAGCACCGCGGCGCTGAACGTCACTTCGGCCCGCGAAAGATCGCAGTCGCCGTGACCCTCGCCGGGCCATTGCCAGCGGTAATTCCAGGTGGCCGACGCATCCATCGGGCCATCATGGGAATCGCGCGGGCGATCCGGCGCGGCTTCGAGTGATTGCCGGATGGCGCGGAGGGATTGCCCCGAGACATCGTAGGTGGTGACGGTGAGTTCAGGGATTTGCGCCAACGCATCGGCCGGTTGGGCACACGCTCCATCAGCAAGGCAAAGCGATGCGCAGAGCGCGGCTGCACTGGCAAGATGTCTGCGCCTACAAGACCAAACCGATAGGTCTTTACGCATCAGGCGGGGAAAAATTCGGCGCCGAGGCTGCCCATCAAGGGTTCGAATTCGGGGAAGCTGGTGGCGATGACCGAGGCATCATCCACCGTCACCTTTTCCGCCGAGGCGAGGCCCATCACCAGAAAGGACATGGCGATGCGGTGATCGAGATGGGTCGTGACCAGACCGCCGCCCTTCACCCTCGCCTGCCCCGTGACGACCATGCCGTCTGGCCGCTCCTCCACCGTGACGCCATTGGCGCGTAGGCCCGCAACGATGGCGGAAAGCCGGTCGCTCTCTTTCACGCGCAATTCTTCGAGGCCGTTCATGGTGGTTTGCCCTTGCGCAAAAGCGGCGGCGATGGCGAGGACGGGATATTCGTCGATCATCGAGGGGGCGCGCGATGCCGGGACATTCACCCCCTTCAGCGCGCTATGGCGCACTTTCAAGTCGCCGATCTGTTCGCCGCCGCTGCTACGGATGTTCAGGATTTCGATATTCGCGCCCATCTCCTTCAGCGTGTCGAACAGGCCGGTGCGGCGCTCGTTGAGCAGGACGGTGGGGATGGTCAGATCCGAGCCCGGCACGATCAATGCTGCCACCAGCGGAAAAGCGGCGGAGGATGGATCGCGCGGGACTTCCACCGTGCAGGGCTTCAACTCCGCCGGGCCCATCAGGAGAATTTCTTCGCCCTCCTCCAGCGTGTTGACGGTGATGTCCGCGCCAAAGGCTTTGAGCATTTTCTCGGTATGGTCGCGGGTCAGCACCGGCTGGACAATGCGGCTGCGGCCTTGCGCATTGAGCGCGGCGAGCAGTAAAGCCGATTTCACCTGTGCGGAGGCCACGGTGACGGTGGTGTCGATGGCCAGCGCGGGGTTGGCGCCGGTGACGGTGAGCGGCATGAGCCCGCCGGGTTGCGCCTCATAGCTGGCGCCGAATTGGGTCAGCGGATCGAGCACCCGTTTCATGGGGCGGCTCTTGAGGCTCGCATCCCCCGTAAAGCCTGCTTCTATCGGGGTGGTGGCCATGGCGCCCATGACAAGGCGCGAGCCGGTGCCGGAATTGCCAAAATCGAGCATGGCGGCAGGGGCGGCAAAACCGCCAGTTCCGACGCCATGGACCGACCAGGTTCCTGGCCCGTGGCGGGTGACGGTGGCCCCAAAGCTGCGCATGGCTTCGGCGGTATTCAGCACGTCTTCGGCTTCGAGAAGCCCGGTAATCCGGGTCTCGCCAATGGTCAGCGCGCCCAGAATGAGGGCACGGTGGGAAATGGACTTATCGCCCGCCACAAGGGCCTGGCCCGTGAGGGGGCGGGCGCTTTTTGCGGCAAGCGGGCGCAATTGTTCGGGCGTATTCATATTGCTCCTTTGACAGCCGCGAAGAGAAGTGGCAAACGACGCCCCCTTAAGAAACCGACTTCAGGCGGGAAGGTTAACCTTGGTCAAGGCAGATCTGGGAATAAAGCGCGTTTGTCCGAGTTGCTCGGCGCGATTCTATGACCTTCAAAAGCGGCCCATCGAGTGCCCTAAGTGCGAATTCACGTTCGATCCGGAGTCGCTTTATAAGCAACGCCGTCCGCGCGTCGCCGAGCCCGTGGTGCAGCAGAAGGTCGTCTCTGACGACGATGACGAGAACGAAGACGCGGAGAACGAGGACGCCGACTCCGAAGATACTGAGGACGAAGTGGTGGTCGATGAGGCACCGCTGATCGTTCCGGGCGACGATGATGACGACGAAGAAGAGGCCGAGGAAGAAGACACCGGCCTGACCGTTGTCGATCCTGACGCCGATCCCGATATTGAAGACATCGAAGTTGAAGACGACGATGATGATGCTGCCGGTCTTCTTGTGGAAGAAGACGATGAAGAGGACGTCAGCGACATTATTGACGCAGACATTGAAAAGGACGACCGCTAAAAGGTCGTCCTCCAGAATTCGGGGCCATAGCTCAGCTGGGAGAGCGCCTGCATGGCATGCAGGAGGTCAGCGGTTCGATCCCGCTTGGCTCCACCAATATTTCCACCAATATTTCCCCTAATGCGGGAAATTGATTTTACGAAACTGATACTATGCGACACCGCATCCTCTTCGCCGGGGGTGCGGTTTTGTTTTGGGCTTGTCTTCTGTGGGCGGGCGGCCAAACTCAGCCGGACATTTTATGCGGGGAACACAGGGTGAGTGGTTTTGTGGATGCCCGCCGCCTTCCCCCCGGCACGGTGCTTGAGACGGATATTCTTCTGATTGGCGGCGGGCCAGTGGGAATCAGCCTTGCGCTGGCGCTGAAGGATTCGGGGCGCTCGGTCATTCTGCTGGAAAGCGGCGGGATGGAGTTCGAGGCCGCGACCCAGGCGCTTTATGAAGGGCCAGAGACCGGCACGCCCTATCTGCCGCTCAATGCCTCGCGGATGCGATTTTTGGGGGGTAGCACCAATCATTGGGGCGGCTGGTGCAGACCGCTCGACCGAATCGATTTCGAGGCGCGGGACTGGCTGGCCCATTCGGGCTGGCCGTTTGGGCGTGATGCGCTGGAGCCCTATTACGCGCGGGCGCAAGAATTGGTGGAGGCGGGGCCGTTTGTGTATGACGCCGCGCCGACGCGCATTCCGGTCACCACCCTCGGCATGGGGGCGGGCGGGCTGGAGACGGTGTGGTTTCAGTTCAGCAAGATGCGCGGCAGTGTGTTGCCTACCCATTTTGGCGAGCGTTATGCCGATGAGCTGAAGCAGATTTCCAATCTCACGGTTTACACCCATGCCAATGCAACCGCGCTGCGACTGACGCCGGATGCAAAGCATGTGCATCGGGTGGAGGTGGCGACGCTTTCGGGCGTTAAATTCTCCGTGTCGCCGAAGCTCGTCGTGCTCGGTGCGGGAGCGGTGGAGAATGCGCGGCTGATGCTGGCATCGAATGATGTGGCGGCGAGCGGCGTGGGCAATGGCCACGATCTGGTCGGGCGCTATTTTTCGGACCATCCGATACCGGGCAATAATGCGACGCTGGTGACGTTTGGCGGCAAGCTCTCGCCCTTTTATCTGGGCACGCAGAGCGCGGCGGGGGCGCGGATTCGTGCGGCCTTTGCGCCGACGGATAGGTTTCGGCGCGCGAAAAAGGTTTTGGGTGCGCTGATCACGGTGGATGGCGGCGCCAAGCTCGATGCACTGGGGCAAGCGGCGGTGGAGGTGGTGGCGACTAGTTTGGGCGCTGATGCGCGCAAGGCCCACGCCTACACGATTGGCTGCGGCTTTGAGCCTGCGCCCGATCCCGAGCGGCGCATTACGCTGGCGGCGGAACGCGATGCGCTGGGGATGCCGCGCGCGCAATTGAACAATACGATTTCCGACGATGATTTTGCGCGCTATCGCGCGACGCTCGAAGAATGGGGGCGGCAATTGCTGGCTTCCGGCGCTGGTATGTTGCGCATTCACCATGCGACGCGCGCCGAATGGTTGGAGGGGCTCGATTGGGCCAATCATCATATGGGCACCACGCGGATGCATGATGATGCTACGCGCGGCGTGGTGGACGCTAACGGGTTGGTGCATGGCATGGGTAATCTGTTTATCGGGGGGAGCGGGTTGTTCCCGACCTATGGCGCATCCAACCCGACGATGAATCTGGTGGCGCTGACATTGCGGCTTGCCGATCATCTGAAAGGGTTGAAGCCATGAAGCTGACGCGCAGACCTGTGGTGGTGAGTGCGCTGGCCCTGATTGGGCTCGGTGTTGCGGGCGGTATTGCGGTGGAGGCCCCGCGGCTGTTGCGGCGGCGGGCTCGCACACCTTTTGACGATATTACCGATCAATTGCCGCGCGAGGATGTGGCGGTGACGGTGGGCAAAGCGGTGTTGGCGGACCAGCATGATTTTGGGGCGACGAAAACCGCTAATGTTTTGCGTGCGCGCAGCGGCTCGCTGGTGCGGATGGCGCGGGAAGATTGCGCGCACGGGCAGATGCTTGAAGCAGGCGGCTGGGTGTTGCCGCAATCGCTGGCGCTGGCGTGTGCGGTGTTGGCGGATCAGGCTGGGAGCGCGGGATAACTGCGGATCAGGCCGCGCAAGGAATTGCCGAGCCAGATTTCTCCGGTGTCGAGATCGGCGGGATAGAGCGTGCGTTCTGTGCAGTCGGCGTTTGCCAGCAATTCCTGGCGCAGACAGCCGTTTAACAGACCCGCCGATTGTGGCGGTGTGTAGAGACGGCCGTTCTGGCGCAGGAAAATGTTGCTGCGGCTGCCTTCGGCCAATTCGCCGCGCTCGTTCAGAAACAGGACTTCATCGCTGCCTGTTTCGCGCGCGGCGCGGGCGTGTTCGGTTTCATAAAGCTCGCGCCAGGTGGTTTTGTGGCGGAGGAGTTGATCGCTGCTTTGCACACGGTGCGGAGAGAGTGTGAACGTCCAGTGTGCGGGCACCTCCCCTATCGGGGCTGTTGTGCAGGCGAAATGACCGGATTCATCCAGCGTCAGGCGGACGCGCAAATCGGCGGTTGCCCCGGCTACGGCGGCGTTGAGGGTTTGGATGGCGGTGTCGCGGTCAAAGGGAATTGCAAATGTCTGGGCGCTGTGGGCCATCCGGGCGAGATGCAGATCGAGACGGGTGAAGGTTTGGGCGTAGCGCAGGGTTTCGATTAATGTGAGGGGCGTGCGCGCGGCATCTATAAAACGGGCTTTGAGCAAGCATTCATCATATTCCGCATCAGCACGGGAATCCCACACCACGCCGCCGCCTAGCCCTAGTTCGCACATCTGGTCTTTCACCGTGAGGGTGCGGATGGCGACGTTGAAGCTCGCGCTGCCATCAGGCGCGAAATGGCCTATGGCGCCGCAATAGACGCCGCGCTGGCTGGTTTCGAGATCGTGGAGAATTTCCATGGCGCGGATTTTGGGTGCGCCGGTGATGGAGCCGCAAGGAAACAGCGCGTGCAGGAGTTGCGTGATGGTGGTCGCGGGTTTGAGCTGTGCCGTCACGGTGGAGACCATGGTGTGCAGCGTCGGGTATGTTTCGACCGCGAACAGGTTTTCCACCGCGACGCTGCCGGTTTGGGCGATGCGGCCCAGGTCGTTGCGGAGCAGATCGACGATCATCAGATTCTCCGCTCGGTCTTTTGCGCTCATCGCAAGATGAGCGCGGGCGGCGGCGTCTGAGGACGGCTCGCTCCCGCGCGGGGCCGTGCCTTTCATCGGGCGGGCGCGCAATTGGCCCGTGGCCGAGATGTCGAAAAACAGTTCGGGCGAGAGGCTGAGAATTTGGCGTTCGCCATCGTCGATAAATGCACCGTGGCGGACCCCGGCTTTGGCACGCAAGGCAAGCCAGAGGGCCAGCGGATCGCCCACCAGTTCCGCCTGCGAACGGAAACTGAGATTGGCCTGATAGATGTCGCCCGCCGCGATGAAACTGTGGGTGTGCTCGAAGCGGGCTGTGTAGTCCGCCCGGCTCCAACCGTGGCGGAGTGGGCCAAGCCATGCCCTGCCCTTTGGCGCGATGGTGGCGGGCTCCACCTCCTCTTGGCTGCCAAACAGGGCAAACCAGAGATAGGGGGCTTTGGGGATGGTAGGCAGGCGGTGGGCAAGGCGCGGCTCCAGCGCATAGCCAAGTTCGTAGCTGAAATAGCCGACGGCAAATTTACCCTCGGCGCGTGCAGCCTCCAGCGCTGCGAGGGCGGGCTCTATGGAGGCGCGGTCGTGGGCGGCAATGATGCCGCTGAAGCCGCCAAAGCCCAGCAGGCGGGTGTTTTGAGGCGTGTCGAGCAGGATCAGCGGCGGCATCACGGCGCGGCCCGGCTCATGGGGAGCGATTGCGGCAATTCTGCGTAATTTAATTGCGCGCAAATATGCATTTCTGAAACCTTTCTGCCGCCTCACTTGAAAGGCGGGCAACCTGCCCTATCTCATGGAACAGACGGTGCTTCCCTGTGAAGGCCAAAAGTGACGAAATTTTCGGTGGCCATTTTCCGGCACCGGCAAAGCGCCCCCGGAGGGCTTTGGACGATGAATCGCAGCGTATATTTCAATAGCCCGTTCCTTCTGGGCTTCGACCATCTGGAGCGTGTGCTCGAACGCACGGCGAAAGCCGCAGCCGATGGTTACCCCCCCTATAATATCGAGGAATTGGCCGATAATCGCCTGCGTATCACGCTGGCGGTGGCGGGCTTCAGCCGGGACGAACTGAACATCACCGTCGAGGACAATCAGCTTACGATTCGCGGCAAGCAGGTGGATGGCGACGACAAGACTTTTCTGCATCGGGGTATCGCCGCGCGCCAATTCCAGCGCGCCTTTGTTCTGGATGAAGGGATCGAAGTTGCCGGAGCTTCGTTGGAAAATGGACTGCTTGTTGTGGAGCTTTCGCGGCGCAAACTGGAACCGGAAATCCGCACTATTGAAATTCGCGGAACAAGGGCCACATCAATATAGAGACGTGCGCGGGAAAGCGGCGTCCAAAGGAGGTCGAAATGGCCGATAAATTGAGATTTGAAGACGCGGACACCGAGATCGGTTTGGTCGAGGCGTCGCGCATTACATATATCAAGGCGACAGGGCTTGAAGAAGCCAAGCGTCTTGGCATCGTGCCCAAGGGCATCAAACTGCCGAAGGAAACGATGCTTTACGTCCTTCATGCGATGGATGGCAGCGTGCTCGGCTTCACCGATGCATGGGACAGCGCCTATGGCGCCGCCGTGCAGAACGACATGACGCCTGTGAGTGTGCACTAAAGCGCATTTTCCGACCCATAACGCAAAAGGGCCGAAGCGATGCTTCGGCCCTTTTGTTTTTGATGGACTGAAGATCAGGCCGCCTGAATGTTGGGGCCGATACTCGGTTCGGTAAGGATGGCGTAGAGCGCTTCGGACTTGCTGGCGGCGCGCAATTTTTCGCACACAGCCTGATTGCGCAACAGGCGCGAAACGCGGGCAAGTGCTTTGAGGTGATCGGCGCCTGCCTGTTCGGGCGCGAGCAGCAGGAAGACCAGATCGACCGGCTGATTATCCACCGCATCATAATCCAGCGGGGTTTCAAGACGGGCAAAGAGGCCGGTGATTTTTTCGAGTCCATTCAGGCGGCCATGGGGAATGGCAATGCCCTGCCCGACGCCGGTGGTGCCGAGGCGTTCGCGTTCGCTGAGGGTTTCGAAGATGCGCCGTTCGGGCAGGCCCGTGAGCGGGGCCGCGCGGGACGCCAGCTCTTGAAGCAGCTGCTTTTTGCTCTGTGACTTCAGGGCCGCGATGACCGAGCCCGGTGTGAGCAAATCTGTAATTTCCATTGGTAAGGGAGCCTTGCTTGATTAGGCAAGTTCGCCTTTTGGCGGCTTGCCCTTCTCGTGATGGTTTTTCAGCTTGCGTTTGTAACGGCGCGCCTGCTTCTCAACTTTCTCGAGCGCGTCATCGAACGAACGGTAGGCATCGTTTGCTTCTCCCACTGCCGTCAGCACCGCACCTGCATCCAGATGCACCTTGCAATCGGCGCGATAAAAGGCCCCCTCACGAGAAAAAACGACACTTGCACTGGCCCCGCCGTCGAAGTGTTTTTCAATGGCGCCTTCCAATCGCGCCTTCACTTGTTCCGGCAGTGCTTCCCCAATTTCAATCTGCTTTCCTGAAACCCGAACCAGCATGATGGAACCACAGCCCTTTGGGATACGAAGCGACTATATCCTTTTACGCCCGGAGGTTTCAAAAAAAAGCGCCCGCCGTGTAAGCGGGCAGGCCAAGAATGTCAAACCGGGAGGTTTTAAAGCGCCATGGGAACGGAAATATCGCTTGACTTAAGCCTGCGACGTTCCACAGAGGACGGAATGCGCATGGACTCCCGATATTTCGCCACGGTGCGGCGCGCAATATTTACGCCATCTGCCGTGAGAAGCGCCACGATCCGGTCGTCGGAGAGAATTTCGTTGGCGCTTTCATTTTCGATCATCTCGCGGATGCGATCGCGCACGGATTCCGCCGAATGTGCATCGGAACCGTCCATCGCCTGAATGGCGGCGGTGAAGAAATATTTCATTTCGAAAACGCCGCGCGGGGTTGCGATATATTTGTTAGAGGTGACGCGGCTCACAGTCGATTCGTGCATCTCGATGGCATCGGCGATGGTGCGCAGGTTCAACGGGCGCAGGTGGCGCACGCCATGGGTGAGAAAACCATCCTGCTGGCGCACAAGTTCTGTTGCCACTTTAAGAATGGTGCGGGCGCGCTGGTCGAGACTCTTTACCAGCCAGTTCGCATTGTTCAGGCAATCGGTGAGGTAGGTTTTGGCGTCCTTCTCCCGCGCCTCGCGCGAGACTTTTGAATAGTAGCGCGAATTGACGAGCAGGCGCGGAAGCGTGTCGCCGTTCAGTTCCACATGCCAGCCGCCATCCGGGCCTTCGCGGACGAACACATCGGGCACCACCGGTTGCACCGGTTCGGAGCCGAATGCGAGACCCGGCTTGGGCGTGAGGGCGCGGATTTCCGCGATCATGTCGGTCACGTCTTCGGAATCCACGCCGCAGACGGCGCAGAGACTGTTAATGTCCCGCCGCGCAACGAGATCGAGCCGAGCCAGAAGCATTTCCATGGCGGGATCGAAGCGGTCTTTCGCACGCAACTGGATGGCCAGACATTCGGATAAATCGCGGGCAGCGACGCCCGGCGGATCGAAGCCTTGCAACACGTTCAAAACATTTTCGACCGCATCGAGCGAGGCGCCAAGACGGCCCGCCATTTCAGGAAGATCGGCGCGCAGATAACCCGCTTCATCCACCGCATCAATCAGCGACAGGCAGATCAGGCGACGTTCGGGATCGAAGGCGGCGATGGCGAGTTGTTCGAGCAGATGGTCTTTGAGGGTGACGGCATTGCCCAGAAGATTTTCCAGACCGTCTTCATCGCCTTCGATGCGCAAGCCTGAGGAGCGTACGGTCGTCCAGTCTGTCAGGGGTTGGGAGGAATCCCCGTCCGCGCTGCGGGAAGGCTGGTCGGGATACATGTCGTCCCGGCCTGCATCCATATCTTCGGCGCGCGAAAAATCTTCTCGCGACAGCGCAGTGTCGAGCGCCTCGTTCGCGGGGCTTGCTTCTTCGACCTGGCGTTCGGGTTCGGGCGCGGCATCGTCGCGTTCCAGCAGCGGATTACGCTCCAGCTCCTGGTCCACATAGGCGGTGAGTTCGAGGTTGGACAATTGCAGCAGCTTGATGGCCTGCTGTAATTGCGGGGTCATCACCAGGGATTGACCCTGTCTGATCTCCAACCGTTGCGAAATTGCCATGACCTGATCTCAGCCTTCGGTCACAGAGAAAACCGTTCGCCGAGATAAACCCGGCGCACATCGCGGTCGCCCACAATGTCGGACGGAAGGCCCTCTTTCAGAACACGGCCTTCATGGATGATGTAGGCGCGATCAATCATTTCCAGCGCGTCGCGCACGTTATGATCGGTGATGAGCACGCCGATGCCGCGATCCTTTAGATGTTTCACCAGATCGCGGATTTCGCCGACGGCAATGGGGTCGATACCGGCCAAAGGCTCGTCGAGCAAAATATAGGACGGATGTGTTGCGAGCGCGCGGGCGATTTCAACGCGGCGGCGTTCACCACCCGAGAGCGCGATGGCGGGGGTTTGGCGCACATGGTTGAGGCCGAATTCGGTGAGCAGGTCTTCGACCATCGCTTCGAGACGGGCGGGATCCTGTTCGATCAGTTCGGCGGTGGCGCGGATATTTTCTTCCGCCGTCAGGCCGCGGAAAATGGAGGCTTCCTGCGGCAGGTAGCCGATGCCGAGGCGGGCCCTGCGATACATCGGCAGGCGCGTGACGTCGTGACCATCCACCTCAATCGTTCCCGCATCGGCGGGGATGAGGCCGCTTATCATGTAGAAACAGGTTGTCTTGCCCGCGCCGTTGGGGCCGAGCAGGCCGACCACCTCCCCCCGTTTGAGGCTGAGGCTGACGGAGCGCACCACGGGGCGCTTTCTGAAGCTTTTGCCGATGCCGGTGACGACCAGGCCCTGACTGCCTTCCACCACGCGCGGGGCTTCCGTGCGGCCGGACTGGGCAATGTTTTCTCTGGGGTTCGTCGGACTCGGTGTCATGGGCAAGAACTGTGCCTAGTTGGGTTTAAGGAACCATGAATGGTTACGGATTGGTTGGCGCCGCAGGGCGCGATGCAGCCGGACGCTGGGGCGGTGGGGTAAATAAACCCTGAACGCGGCCGCCATTTTCCCCTTTGGACTGGAGCGTGGCGGCGCCGGTGACAAGGTTCACCACCAGATTGGTGCCGCGCATCACATTCTTGTCTTTCGCCAGAATGACATGGCCGTTGATGGAGATGGTGCGGGGGGCGATGGCATAGACTGCGACATCACCTTGCGCGGTGCCGGAGGCGGAATCGAATACCACATGGCCGGTCGCCTCGATCTTGTCGGGCTTATTGTCGATCACATTCACCCGCACCTTGTCTGCCCTGAGGCGCAGCTTGCCCTGTGTGACGATGACATTGCCGGAATAGGTGCCGGTCTTGCCTTTGAGATCGGCGAGAAAAGCATCGGCGGAGACGTTGATTGGCTCATTGGCACTGTGTTTGCCGAAATCGAGCGGCGTGGTGGCGGCAAGGGCGGAACCTGCCAGAACCACAAAACAAAAAGTTGGGAGGATGGTCTTCACGATTTGCCGCTCGCTTTTTGGAAACTGGTGTGGACATTGCCGCGCAGGCGAATTTGCTGGCGCGCTTTATCGACTTCGAATGTATCTGCGCTCAAAGTTCCGAGCGGGCCCTGGCCCGTGACCTTTTGCTCGCCGCGCACAAGGCCGCGCGCCAGATTGAAATGGGCGCTTTTGGTATGCAGTTCGTAGCCATTATCGGAAAAGACTGAAATGCCGCCATCGAGCACCAGTGTTTTGGCATCGGCATCGAACAGACCGTTGGCGGCGCGGGCGTTGAGCCAGCGATTCTGATCCAGCATCATGTCGGCATCGACATTTTCGAGCCGGGCTTTGCGGGCGTTGCGACCCTGCTGGATTGCCCGGTCGGCGGTGACGACAAAGGGATTGCCATCTGCATCGCTGCCGGAGAGGCGCGGTTTGACCATGGCAAGATCGTTGGCAACCTCGTTCACATGCTCAAAGGTCATGGCCACACGTTGTTGCTGGCGCGGCTGAAAGATATAGACGGCGACAGCGGCCAGCAGCACCAGCGCCGTGATGGGCAACGCGCGTTTCATCACCGCCACAAAGCGCGAGTAGCGCTCCGCATCGAGCATGGTGCCGCGCGGGCGCGCGGTCCATTCGCTGCGTTTGGGTTTGAGCGTTGTTGCGCGCTGTGGCATCAGGCTATTCCGGCACGCAGGCAATCATGCATGTGCAGGATGCCTTTGGGACGGCTTACGTCGTCCAGCACGAAAAGCTGGGTGATGTTTTTCTCGTTCATCAAAGCCAGCGCCTCACCGGCCAGACGGTCTGCACCGATCACCTTGGGGGCGCGGCTCATCACATCCTGCACTTTGCGGTTCAGAAGCTCGCGGTCCATATGGCGCGCAAGATCGCCATCGGTGACGATGCCGATGAGGGCGCCATCGCTCCCCGTGATGCCGACGCAGCCGAAGCGGCGCGCGGCCATGATGAGCACAACCTCCTGCATTGACGCGATTTGCGGCGCGAGCGGCAGTTCCTCGCCCGTATGCATGAGATCGCTGACACGGATCAGCGCCTTGCCCAGCGAGCCGCCGGGATGAAAATCGCGATATTGATCGGCGGTGAAGCCGCGCCGTTCCATCAGCGCCACGGCCAGCGCATCGCCCAGAACCAGCATCAGCGTTGTCGAGGTGGTGGGCGCGAGGCCCATGGGGCAGGCTTCACGCGCGGGCGGCAAAACCAGCGCGATGTCTGCGGTTTGCAGAAGTGTGGATTGCGGATTGCCGGCAATGCCGATGAGGGGGATGCGCAGGCGCTTGGCGTGGCTCATCAGATCGCCCAGCTCCGCCGTTTCGCCGCGATAGGAGAGCATCAGCACCGCGTCTTCCCGCGTGACCATGCCGAGATCGCCATGGCTTGCCTCGCCCGGATGGACGAAGAAAGACGGTGTGCCGGTGGAGGCAAGGGTCGCGGCGATCTTGCGGCCGATATGACCGCTTTTGCCCATGCCGCTGACGATCACCCTGCCCTTGATGGACAGGATGGCATCTATCGCGCGGGTGAATTCCCCATCCAGCGACTGGCCAAGGGCGGTGATCGCCTGCCCCGCCATGTCGAGCACGCGGCGCGCGGCCTTTTGGTCCGGGGCTGAGCCGGACGACGCCGCAACGGTGACGGCAGAACGCATCCATTTCCCTTTTGGTTGGCGCGCACCCCTCTTGGTGCCGTCGGACCGCGCGGGGACTCAATGCCACACGCGAAAATCGTGCCAACTGTGGACGATTGGCCGAAATTGTTCAAGTCTTAAATTATTTCAATGGGTTAATGGCGTGCGCCGATACATTAACCGTTTAGTGGGCGAAAATATCCACCTCGCTCCAGCCCGCCAGGTCGAGGGCCGCGCGGGCGGGCAGAAAGTCGAAACAAGCCTGCGCGAGTGCGGTGCGCCCTTCGCGGGCGAGCATCACATCCAGCGCCTCCCGCAGGCGATGGAGATGGGCGACATCGCTGGCGGCATAGCTGAGCTGACGCTCGGTCAGCGTTGGGGCGCCCCAATCGGAGCTTTGCTGCTCTTTGGACAGTTCGACGTTCAGCACCTCTTTCACCAGGTCTTTGAGGCCATGCCTGTCGGTATAGGTGCGCACGAGTTTCGAGGCGATTTTGGTGCAGTAGATTGGCGCGGTGGACACACCGAGATAGCGCTGGAACATGCCGACATCGAAACGGGCGAAATGGAACAGTTTGAGGACCTTTGGATCGGTCAGCAGGCGTTTGAGGTTGGGCGCATCATAGGCGCCGGGCGCGAACTGCACCGCGTGGCACACGCCATCGCCCGCCGAAAGCTGCACGAGACACAACCTGTCCCGCGCATAGGAAAGACCCATGGTTTCCGAATCTATTGCCACGATGGGGCCAAGATCCAGATCGTCCGGCAAATCGCCTTTGTGGAGTTTTATTTTCACGTTTGATCCTTGATCCGTGCCGCGGCAGCTTAGGGCTGCATTCTAAAAAAATCATTCTCTTATTGCCGGATCACGGCGGTAGCGCGCAAGGTCGGGTCGACAGACATCCCCCCATTGGAGACTTCACGATGATCGACCTGCATTATGTTGCCACGCCGAACGGCCAGAAGATCAGCATCATGCTGGAGGAGATTGGCCTGCCCTATCAGGTCATTCTTTATGACATCTTTGAGGGCGAGCAACACACCGCCGCCTTTGGAAAGATCAACCCGAATCACAAACTGCCCGCGATTGTGGACAATGATCCGCCATTTGGCGGGGCGCCCCATGCGGTATTTGAATCTGGCGCCATTCTGCACTATCTCGCCGAAAAGAGCGGCAAACTGCTGCCCGCCGACCCCAGACAGCGCAGCATTGCCTTGCAATGGCTGACCTGGCAGGTGGCGGGGCTGGGGCCGATGGGCGGGCAGATGGCGCATTTTGTGCGTTATGCGCCCGAACAGATCGACTATGCGATCCAGCGTTACACCAAGGAGGTGCATCGGCTGCTGCGGGTGTTGGAGCGGCGGCTCGGTGAGGCCGAATATCTGGCGGGGGACGAATATTCGATTGCGGATATTGCGGTCTGGCCGGGGCGCAGCGCGGGCGGCACGATGAATATTGACGTGGCGGACTATCCCAATGTGAACCGCTGGTTCAATACCATTGCGGCGCGCCCTGCGGTGATTCGCGGACGTACCGCGGAAAACCTTGCCATTCCGCAGAAATATATGAACAAGAAGCAGCATCTTTCGCCGGAAGAATGGTCGAACATGTTTGGCGACAAAATGCACAATGCGGTGAACCTGTAACAGATATGTCAGACGCCGAGCATCGCGACCCTAAACGTCACGTTCTGAAAAGCGTGTTCGGTTTCGACGATTTCCGCCCCGGTCAGGAAGAGGCGATGCAGGCGCTGCTTTCGCGGCGGCATCTGCTGACGGTGATGCCGACCGGGTCGGGCAAATCCTTGTGCTTTCAGGTGCCCGCGCTGGTTCTGGGTGGGCTCACGCTGGTTGTTTCGCCGCTGGTTGCGTTGATGCAGGACCAGGTGGCGGCGCTCAGGCTTGCGGGCGTGGCCGCGGATGCGATCAATTCATCGCAAGGGCGCGAGCAGAATGTGAGCGCCTGGCAGCGCGCGGCGCGCGGCGAAACGCGGCTGCTTTATATGGCGCCCGAACGGCTGATGACTGAACGGATGCTGGCGGCGCTTGCGCGGCTCGACGTGAAGCTGATTGCAATTGATGAGGCGCATTGTATTTCGCAATGGGGGCCTTCGTTCCGGCCCGAATATGAGGCGTTGACGCGGCTGCGCGAGGTGTTTCCGCAGGTGCCGATTGCGGCGCTGACGGCGACCGCCGATCAGGCGACGCGGGACGACATTGCGGACAAGTTGTTTGGCGGCGATGTGGAAACGCTGGTGCTGGGATTTGACCGGCCCAACATCCGGCTCAGTGTTGAGCCGAAGAAAGATGCCAAGCGGCAGCTTTTGCATTTCGTCAAGGCGCGCAAGGGCGTGAGCGGGATTGTTTATTGTCTCTCGCGCAAGAAGACTGAGGAGGTTTCCGCCCATCTCAACGAGCACGGGTTGCGGGCGCTGCCTTATCATGCCGGATTGGCGAAGGAGATGCGCGAGGCGCATCAGAACCGCTTCATGACTGAGCCCGGTATTGTGATGGTGGCGACGATTGCGTTCGGCATGGGAATCGACAAGCCGGATGTACGCTATGTGTTTCATGCCGATCTGCCGGGTAGTCTGGAAGCCTATTATCAGGAGATCGGGCGCGCGGGGCGCGATGGCGAGCCTGCGGAAGCGGCGATGTTGTTTGGGCTGAACGACATTCGGATGCGGCGCATGTTTATTGACCAGGAGGATGCGGGCGAGGACCGCAAGCGGCGCGAGCATCAGCGGTTGAATGCACTGTTGGCCTATAGCGAGGCGCCGGAATGTCGGCGGCAGCTTCTGCTCACCTATTTTGGAGAAGAGGCGGAGCCTTGCGGCAATTGCGATGTTTGTCTTGATCCGGTAGCGATGGTGGATGGGACGGCGGATGCAAAAAAGGTTTTAGCGGCGGTTCAACTGACCGGGCAGGTGTTTGGCGCGTCCCACCTTGTGGATGTTTTGCGCGGTACAGAGAGCGAGAAGGTGTTGACCAATCGCCACCACGATAGCGCGGCATTTGGGGTGGGCGCGGATCGCAAGCGCGAGGAATGGCAATCCATTATTCGTCAGATGGTGGGTGGCGGTTTTTTGCGCATTGATATTGGCGGTTATGGCGGGTTGAAGATTGCGGCGAAGGGTGCAGGGCTGATGCGCGGCGAAGAAAGTTTTCGCCATCGCCCGCCCAGCCCCACTGCACGCAAGGGCAAGCGCGAGAAAGCGGCGGTGGATGCCGAACTTTCCCGTGCCGACACATCGTTGCTCGAAGCGTTGAAACAGTTGCGCATGGGGTTGGCGCGGGAGCGGCAGGTGCCTGCCTATGTCGTGTTTTCCGATCGCTCATTGATCGACATGGCGCAGAAACGGCCGCGCACGATTGCCGAATTTGGCGAAGTGCATGGCGTGGGCGCGGCCAAGTTGAAAGAATTTTCCGAGCCGTTTTTAGGCGCCATCAGGGCGCATGGTGTTGCGCCCTGATGCATACGTTCAGGCGACCGCGTTTTTGGCGGCGTCGTATTCGCGTTTGAGTTTGCCGACGAAATCGGCCACGGGCGTAATGGTTTTGACCGCGCCGATGCCCTGACCACAGCCCCAGATGTCTTTCCAGGCCTTTTTGTCGGTATTGCCGCCGGAGCCGAAATTCATTTTCGACGGATCGGATTGCGGCAGGCTATCGGGATCGAGCCCAGCTGCGACAACGGACGGGCGCAGGTAATTGCCGTGTACGCCGGTGAACAGGTTGGAATAGATGATGTCCTGCGCGGCACATTCGGTAATCATCTGTTTGTAGCCTTGCGCCGCATTGGCTTCTTCCGTCGCGATGAAGGCGGAGCCGATATAGGCGAAATCCGCCCCAATCGCGCGGGCGGCGAGAACGCCGCGGCCCGTGGCCAGTGAACCGGACAAAGCGAGGGGGCCGTCGAACCATTCGCGAATATCTTCGATCAATGCGAAGGGTGAGGTGGTGCCGGCATGGCCGCCTGCGCCTGCCGCGACCGCGATGAGGCCGTCTGCGCCTTTTTCAATCGCTTTTTTGGCGAAACTGTTGGTGATGACATCGTGCAGCGTCACCCCGCCATAGGAATGTACGGCGTCGTTCAGATCGGCGCGGGCGCCGAGCGAGGTGATGACGATGGGGGCTTTGTGTTTCACGCAGAGCGCCACATCCTGTTCCAGACGGTCGTTCGACTTGTGCACGATCTGGTTCACCGCGAAGGGCGCGGACGGGTTATCCGGATTTGCGCGATCATAGGCGGCCAGTTCTTCGGTGATGCGGGCGAGCCATTCATCCAGCAGCGAAACGGGGCGGGCGTTGAGCGACGGAAAGGATCCGATGACGCCGGCTTTGCATTGCGCGATCACCAGATCGGGTGTGGAGATGATGAACAGCGGCGAGGCGATGACCGGGATGGACAATGGTTTGGCGAGTGCGCCGGGAAGGGCCCGCTGAGGCTTGGTATGAAATGTCATGTCTGGCTCCGTTTTGCGAGAGAATGGTTTTTGCTGGATGGAGTGCGAGCGCCGCGGAAGGCGAGCCGCATGGTCTGGAAATAGAGATCGCGCACATTCACGCTTTCGGGCAGGCGGCCTGCGAGATGCAGCACGATCACGCCATGGGCTGCCGCCCAGAGCGCGCGGCCGACAGCGCTTGGCTCACCCATGACGACGCCTGCTGTGCTGAGATCATCAACATGGCGGGTGACGGTGCGTGTGGCGCGCGCGCTTGCTTTGGCCAGTTCGCTGTTCTCTGCTTCGTTCGGTTGACTGAGATCGAACATCAGCCTGTAGTCGCCCGGATTTTCGAGCGCGAAATCGAGATAGGCGCGGCCCACGGCGCGGGCGCGGGCAAAAGGATCTGTCCCTTTGGTGAAGGCGGTTTCGAGCGCATCGGAGAATTTGTTGAAGGCTGCGATGCGCAAAAAGACGATGATTTCCTCGCGGTCCTTGAAATAGCGGTAGAGACCCATGGGGCTTGAGCCGATTTTGCGCGCGATCTCGCGCATCGTGATCGCGCCTTCCCCGCCTTTTGCATAAAGACCGAACGCGGCAGCGCCCGCGCGGGCGCGGAAATCGGCGATCTCTTCTGGGCTTAATTCGCGGGGCATGGCAGTTCCGTACGTCGTACTCGTACGTTGTACGATATTAGTTTTGTCGTCAAACCTTTTGTGTGATTGACAAACGGACTTGTCCGCGTTATTTCACCAATGAGTTATTTAATCATTTGGTTTATTGCTGCACGTATGGTCGATGCACTGCGCTTTGCGTTGTGAGGATGCGCGTAAAGTCGAAATGACCACTGATCTTGCGGCGTAACACAGGAGAGAGCCATGCAAATCAACGCCTATCTGACATTCAAGGGAAATTGTGCCGAGGCATTCAAATTTTACGAGACCTGCCTTGGTGGCAAGATCGAAGCGCTGATAACACATGCCGATGTTCCCCAGGACGCGCAGATGTCGCCGGAATGGCGCGATCTGATTATGCACGCACGGTTGAATGTTGGGGGCGGCATACTCATGGGGTCGGATTCGCCTGACGACCATTTTCGCGCTGCTCAGGGCATCACCGTGTCGCTGCAAATTCCTTCCGTCGCGGAAGCTGAGCGCATCTTTGCCGAACTTTCCAAGGACGGGACCGTGACCATGCCCATACAGCAGACATTCTGGGCCACGCGGTTTGGCATGGTGACCGACAGGTTCGGAACACCGTGGATGGTGAATTGCGAAACCGCCTGACCGGAGCACCAACGATGACGATCAAACTCTATTATCATCCGCTGTCGTCTTATTGTCATAAGCCGCTCATTGCACTTTATGAAAATGACACACCGTTTGAGCCGGTTCTGGTTGATCTGGCAGACCCGATGGCGCGCGCGGCCTTTCTCAAAATCTGGCCGATCGGCAAATTTCCCGTGATCGAAGATACCGCGCGCGGCGAGATGGTTCCGGAGTCCAGCATCATCATTGAGTATCTGGCGCAGCATTATCCCGGGTCTTCGCAGCTTTTACCACAAGACCCGGATGGAGCGCGCGAGGTACGGTTTTACGATCGTTTCTTCGACAACTATGTGCAAACGCCGATGCAGAAGGTAATGGGAGATGTGTTGCGGCCAGAAGGACAAAAAGATCCGTTTGGTGTGGATCAGGCCATGACACAGTTGCGCACTGCGTTGGAATTTGTGGATGCGCGCATGGTGCGGCGGCGGTGGATGGTGGGCGACAGCTTCACCATGGCCGATTGTTCGGCGGCCCCTGCCCTATTTTATGCCAACCGGTTGGTGCCTTTGGCCGGGACATTCCCACATGCCGACGCATATTTTACACGGCTGATGGAGCGGCCTTCCTATCATCGCACGCTGAAAGAAGCCGAACCTTATTTCAAGCTCATTCCAAAATAGTGCGGCTGAGGATTTAAACGTGATCGTCCCTCTAGAGCCTATGCAACCCATTGAACGCAAAGTGGATGATCCACCCCACGCCAGAGTTGCTTGATGGATTTGAAGTGGAACTAAAACGTATGACGTAATGCACTCTGGATTCTTTGCTGGAAGGGGAGCAAAAGTTGCGCTCGGACGTTTGCACCTTATCCAATGGAGGCCAAAACGGTGGATTATCGCGAACAATGCGTTTTACAAAGCGCGCAGAACGCGATGCCCGGACGCATCTCCATTCAAACCTATGTTCTGCGCCATGTGGCGGACCGGCTGGCCGGGCAAGGATTGCTGAAAAAGCTCCCTGCTTCCGGAAATAAATGCGCGCATTACTCCATTACCGAAGCCGGTCGCGCGCGTTTGAACGCGTTGCATGGACGGATAAAACCGCCTGATCTTCATAATGTGCGTCCGTTCCCGCGCAGGGTTCCGGTTGTTCCGGTTTTTTCAACCTCTCCGACCGTGGGCGCGGTTTTGAACAATCTGTCGCCCAGGCCCATAGACACACCCCACCAGTAATTTTCGTTGCGGAAATGGTGCCAGCGATGTTCCTGCACGCGGCGCCGGTAATAGGCGTTGTTAGGGCACCAATGAATGTGGGCGAGATAGTGCACCCATTCATAATGCAGCCCGAGCAGCAGATAGATTGTCATGCCGCTCAGCAGCGGCCCGCGCCAGTTCCCCGCAAGCACAACAAGGACGGCGATGACGGGAAAAACCAGAAGATGAATGTGACGGGGGATAAACACCCATTCCAGCTTCCACGGTTCGCCATGGTGCCAACGGTGCGTTTTGGGGAGATGGAAATCCAGTGTGCGGCCGAAGATTTTGCGCGGCGTGTAGTGCAGCATGAAGACATGGATCAGCCATTCGTTGACCGGAAAATACGCCCATACCGCAAGAGCGATGGCTGCATCGACCCAACTGAATTCTGCGATGACAGCACGGGTGATAAGCGCGGCGGCGAGCGCCAATGCGATCAGTTGCGGGCTGGGATGTGCGGCGAAGACTTTGAGGGCGGTAATTCTGTCACGCGGCAGACCCTCCGGCGGTGAGACCGGGTTTTGCCTCGCCGTGGCCTCGGCAGTGACCATGTCGTGATCGCGGTGTTCCATTTTCCCCCCATGTTCCGCGCTCCTGATATGTGCGGAGACGGCGGGCGAAACTATCCGAATTGTGTTGGCGGCTGCAACTTGGGGCAAAGAAAAGGCGGGCATGCCATTTTCGACATACCCGCCTTGGTCAGTATTTGCGGCGACAGAGCCGGATGGTTAGACCCGTTCGATAATGATGGCCGGGGCCATGCCGCCTGCCGCGCACATGGTGACCAGACCGCGCTTGAGATCGCGCCGTTCCAGTTCGTCTAACAATGTGCCGATCAGGATGGAACCGGTGGCGCCGATGGGATGGCCCAGCGCCATTGCGCCGCCATTCACATTGACCTTTTCACGGTCGAGCTTGAGATCGCGGATGAACTTTTCCGCGACCACGGCAAAGGCTTCGTTGATTTCGAACAGGTCGATATCATCAACGGTGAGGCCTGCTTTTTTTAGCACTTTGAGCGCCGCGGGGACCGGCGCGTTGAGCATCAGCGTGGGGCTATCGCCGATATTGGCGGTAGCGATGACGCGGGCGCGGGCCTTCAGGCCGTTTTTTTGCGCATAGGACGGAGAGGCCAGCAAGATAGCAGCCGCGCCATCCACCACGCCGGATGAATTGCCAGCATGGTGCATGTGGTTGATCTTCAGATCCGGATAGACCTGGCGGATCAACCCGCCATAGGTCGTGCCCTGCTCATCCAGCGGAACGTCTGCCATCATGGCGAAAGACGGCTTGAGCGCGGCCAATGCTTCCAGCGTTGTTTGCGGGCGCGGGAATTCTTCGTGGTCCAGCGCAAGCCTGCCGTCTTCATAATAGACAGGCACGAGGCTCTTGTTGAAATGGCCATGCTTGATTGCATAATCCGCGCGCTGCTGGCTGACAACGGCAAGTTCTTCGGTTGCCTGACGCGAAATGCCTTCGAGCGTGGCGATGGCGTCTGCGCAGACGCCCTGATGGGACTGCGGATGGCGGGCACGCAGGCGCAGGTTGCCGCTATCCATCATCGGCGGGGATTTTGGATCGGCGGAAGAAGCTGTGTAGCTCATCATTTCGGTGCCGCCCGCGATGACCAGATCTTCCATGCCGGACATGACTTGCGCGGCCGCGAAATTGACACTGGTGATGCCTGAACCGCAAAACCGATCCAGCGTCACGCCGCTGGCTTTGGTGTCATAGCCAGCATCGAGCGCCGCCATGCGGCCCAGATCGCCGCCTTGCTTGCCGCGCTGGGAGGATGTTCCCCAGATGATGTCATCAACCTCGGCGGTTTTCAGGTTGTTGCGTTCGGCCAGAGCTTTGAGAACTGTGGCGCCGAGCTGCTGGGGGTGAATATCCGCCAAGGCGCCTTTGCCCACTTTGCCGATGCCGCGTGGTGTGCGGCAGGCGTCGATAATCAGTGCTTCAACCATGAGAGGCCTCATCAATTGCGTAAAATGGTTTCGATGGATTGGATGTAGTTATGTGGGCTGCTTGCGTCAACGCCGGGTCATGGCGTCTGCGCAACACAGGAAAACCCTTTTAAATCATACGGTTCAAGGTAGGGCCCTGCGTGGCGCGCCAGTGCAGGCGGCATTTTCCAGCGCATCGTTCACGGCGCGCGCAAGCTCCACTTCCGAAAACGGCTTGTTGAGCTTCACCAGATGTACCCCGTTACCGGGTGGAAGTTCGGCATAACCGGTGGCCAGAATAATGGGAAGCTCGGGAAAATTTTCTTTTGCAGCTTCCGCAAGCTGAAGACCTGTCATTTGCGGCATGGCCTGATCGGTGATGATGAGATCTATATCGCTGTGCATGCGCAGGCTTTCCAGCGCGCCTTTGGCGGAGTTTGCTTCCAGGACGTTGTGGCCTAGCTCCTCAAGCATTGCGGCGGTGTTCATCAACACCAGATTGTCGTCATCAACGGCGAGAACTTTCAGCGCGCGGGTGTTGGTTTTGAGTTGTTTGCGCGGATCGGGCGTCAATTTGCGTTCTCCCGTCGTCGCAACGGGCAACCAGATTTCGGCAATTGTGCCCTGCCCTTTGCGGCTGTTCAGGACAAAGCGGCCGCCGGATTGTTCTGCCATGCCATGTACCATCGCAAGGCCAAGGCCGGTACCTTTTCCGATGCCTTTGGTGGTGAAGAATGGCTCAGTTGCGTGCGACAGGGTGATGGCGTCCATGCCCTCTCCCGTATCCGAAACCGAAATACAGATGTAGTTGCCAGGCTCCAAGCCATCGGGCGGGCCGCAGGTTTTTTCTTCCGCCGCGATGATGATGGAGCCGCCTTCGGGCATGGCATCGCGCGCGTTCACCGCGAGATTGAGCACCGCCAATTCAAGCTGGTTGCTATCGCCTTGCGCGCACGCCAATTGCGCCGGAAAACGGGTTTGAATAGTCATGCTAGGGTCCAGTGATCGCTGGAGCAGATCTTTCATGTCTTCTACGAGCCGGGGGACGTTCAGCGCTTCGGATTTCAAATCCTGACGGCGGGCGAAGGACAACATGCGCTGGATGAGCGCGATCCCGCGTTTGCCGCCGTTGATGGCGTTGTCGAGCAGCGGGGTCACGCGCGGGTCTTCGGGGAGGCGTTTTCTGACGATTTCCAAACTGCCCAAGACCGCCATGAGCAGGTTGTTGAAATCATGCGCGATTCCACCGGTGAGCTGACCGAGTGCATCCATCTTTTGAGACTGGAACAGCGCCTCACGCGCTTTTTCCAACGCGCGCTCGGTTTTATTGCGTTCGGTAATATCCCGGGTGATTTTCGCAAAGCCCAGAATTTCACCGGCATCGTTACGAATGGGGTCAATCACGACATGGGCCATGAAATGCTCGCCGTTCTTGCGGACACGCCAGCCTTCCTTTTCGAAACGGCCCTCGCGGATTGCACATTCCAGCGCTTTGGCGGGCTCGCCAAGCTCTCTGTCTTTTTCAGTATAAAAGCGGCTGAAATGTTGCCCTATGATCTCCACCGGTTCGTAGCCTTTGATGCGCTCGGCGCCCGAATTCCAGCTTGTGACGTGCCCACCCAGATCCAGCATGTAGATGGCATAGTCGGTGACACCTTGAACCAGCAGCTTGAACTGCTCTTCACTGCGACGAAGATTTTCTTCGCTGCGTTTATGATCGGTGATGTCACGTGTGATCTGCGCAAAGCCGAGCAGCGTGCCTAAGGGACTACGCACGGGGTCTATGGTGACACGGACCCACAGACGGGTGCCGTCTTTTCGGACGCGCCAGCCTTCGTTTTCGTAACTGCCGTTACACGCCGCAGTTTGAAGCGCCTGCATCGGCAAACCGGTTTGCTGATCTTCCTCGCTATAGAATTTTGAAAAATGCTGACCGAGGATTTCGTGGTCTTCATAGCCCAGGAAACGGCGGGCCCCGCTGTTCCAGCTCGCCACCAACCCCTCTGGCGTCAGCATGTAGATGGCATAATCGGAAATGGCGTCGACCAGGAGGCGATAGCGTGCGTCATCTGTCAGTGAGACATCGAATTTCGCTTCACCATCCATTCTCACGTCCGCGGTAATAGCGCTTAACTCAACGGGGAGGGAAAGATTACGTTCCGGGGCGTTCGGCCGGGGTATCCTGATAGATCAAGGAATCCCGCAATTTACTATTGCGAATGCGAATGAATTTCATTATTAATTCGGCGTTGCCGCTTGAGGACCTGTTCATGCCGCCTCTGCCCCTTTTTCACTCCGAAACCCAGATTAGCGGGTTGCGGACGACGGAAATGTTTCTGATTACCGCGCTGAGGCTTTCGGCCAGGGGTACGGCGACGCAAGACGATTGGCGGGATGGATTTCGGGCAGCGGGTATTCACAATTGCGCTGTGCCGTGTTTCGAGGCGCTGTTTTCCATTGTGGGAATCGCGGCTCGGCGGTGTCTGGATATAAGGCAGGTGCATTGCCCGATTTTGGGGCTGGATGAGGTTCGGCTGATTCAGCTTATGAACCACTTGCAGCGGGATCAGACCAATCAGGCTTTCGCTATTTTGTCGGACTGGCTGTTTCCCACCGCCGCGCGCATGGCAATGGAACCTGCCAAGGGGCTTGCGGATGCTTTGGCCTCTGCCGGGCTCTATATTCCGATGCGGCAGGCAAGCGGCCCACATGCGTATGAAGCGGGTACCCATCCCGGCCTTGCCCTGCTGCACTGACAGCGACGCTCAGCCCGGATGAAGGGCTTGCGCCAGATCGGCCATTAAATCTTCTGCGTTCTCTATGCCCACGGAGAGGCGGATCAGCGTGTCGCTGATGCCGAGCTGGCGACGTTGTTCTGCGGGGATAGAGGCATGGGTCATGATGGCTGGATGTTCGATCAGGCTTTCGACTCCGCCGAGACTCTCAGCCAGGGTGAACAGATTGCAGCGTTCGAGAAAACGGCGGGCGGTGGATTCATCCCCCGCAATCTCCATGGTGATGATGCCGCCAAAGGCACTCATCTGGCGGCGCGCGAGGGCGTGTTGCGGATGGCTTTCGAGGCCCGGATAGATCACCCGTTTGACTTTTGCGTGCCGTTCCAGCCAGCGGGCGATGATGAGCGCGTTGGAGCAATGACGTTCCATGCGCAGGGACAAGGTTTTGAGGCCGCGCAAGGCGAGAAAAGAATCGAACGGGCTTGCGATGCTGCCAATGGCGTTTTGCAGGAACTTCATGTGTGCGGCGAGGTCTGGATTATCACCCACAATGGCGCAGCCGCCCACAATGTCTGAATGGCCATTGAGGTATTTGGTGGTGGAGTGGACGACAATATCCACGCCATATTCGAGCGGACGCTGGGTATAGGGGCTGGCGAATGTGTTGTCGGCGGCAGTGAGAATGCCGCGTGCGCGCGCCAGCCTTGCAATGGCATCCAGATCCGCGAGCTTGAGCAGGGGATTGGTCGGGGTTTCAATCCAGATCAGTTTTGTGTTGGAGCGGAATGCGGCTTCTACCGCTGCCAAATCCGACAGATCGACAAAACTGAATGTCAGACCTGCCGATCTTTTGCGCACCTTTTCAAACAGGCGGAAGGAGCCGCCATAAAGATCGTTGCTGGCGATGACATGATCGCCGGAGGACAGGAGTTCGAGCACAGTGGAAATGGCCGCGAGACCGGAGGCGAAGGCATAGGCTTCTAACCCGCTTTCAAGATCGGCGATGCAGCGTTCAAAGGCCATGCGTGTGGGGTTTTGGCTGCGCGAATATTCATAGCCTTTGTGAACGCCTGGACTTTCTTGCGCATAGGTCGAGGTTGCATATATCGGCACCATGACGGCGCCGGTGGACGGATCGGGCGATTGGCCCGCATGGACGGCGCGGGTGGAAAAGGCAAGGCGATTGGAGAGGCGTTCATCGCTCATGGGTTCAGCCTGATATGGTTGATCAAATCAATGCGGGTGATAATGCCAACGAATTTTCCGCCATCGCAGACGAGGGCGACTTCGTTCTGTTCAAAGATCGGAAGCAGGGCATCCAGCGGGGCATGCACATCCAGCGTGCGGGGCAAGGCGGTCATTGCGCTTTTGACGGGGGCGGAGAAGCGCATGCTGCGATGGGCATCTTCACCCTCGACTGCGGCGAGTATATCGCTTTCATCAATGATGCCGGAAAGATTTTGCTCCACCAGAACCGGCAATTGAGACACATCGGCTGTGCGCATCCGGTTATAGGCGGTAAGCAGCGTATCTTCCGGCCCCACAGTCACGCCTTCACCGGAGTCAAAGCGCCGCGAGATCAGATCGCTCAAATCGCCTTTGAGCGCGCGTTGGGAAAGGCCCTGCTCTATTACCCAATAATCATTATAGACCTTGGACAAATATTTATTGCCACTGTCGCAGACCAGCGTGACAACGCGCTTAGGTTCCATTTGTTCGCGGCAATAACGCAAGGCTGCTGCCAACAGCGTGCCGGAGGAGGAGCCTGCGAGAATACCTTCTTTCGACAGAAGGGCGCGGGCGGCGGCGATGCTTTCACGATCGGAGATGGAATAGGCTTTTGTGACGAGGCTTAAATCTGCGTTGGGGGGTACGAAATCTTCGCCGATGCCTTCCACGGCCCAGGCACCTGCTTCGACCAGTTTTCCTGTTCTTATCAGGGGTGCGAGCACGGAGCCGACAGGATCGGCAAGGATCATTTGTGTTTTGGGAGATACCGCACGGAAGAAGCGGCCAAGCCCTGTGAGCGTGCCACCGGAGCCGACGCCCACCACGATAGCATCGACATTTTGTTCCATCTGCGCCCAGATTTCCGGGCCTGTCGTTGCTTCATGCGCCAGCGGATTTGCTGGATTGGCAAACTGATTGATGTAGTGCGCGCCGGGGATTTGTTGCGCGATACGTTGCGCCATATCCTGATAATATTCAGGATCGCCTTTGCCGACATCGGAGCGGGTGATCCGCACATCGGCGCCCAGTGCGCGCAGGTGCTGAATTTTCTCACGCGCCATTTTGTCGAGCACGATGAGCACGATGTGATAACCTTTAAGCACTGCAACTTGCGCGAGACCGAGTCCGGTGTTGCCGGCGGTGGCTTCGACGATTGTGCCGCCGGGTTTGAGTTTCCCCTCCCGCTCGGCTGCGGTGATCATCGACAGGCCGATACGATCCTTGATCGAGCCACCAGGGTTTTGATTTTCGAGCTTTGCAAAGAGATCACACCGCCCAGCATCGAAATGGGCGAGCTGGAGCATGGGTGTATCCCCGATGAGATCGAGCGCGGAACGCGCGACGCGCGGGAAGTTCGAAGCTGCGGGGCTTGCCATGGCGGGTGTTCCAAAGCGGCAAAGCAGCATAGCGCAAATCCGCCCGCGCGAAACGGGCGTTCAACCTGCGCGTAACTGGGCCCGAAACGCCTTGTCGCGCTTGAGAAACCATTCGCGCTGCATGGCTTGGGCGCGGGTTTGATAGCACTCTGCATACATCAGCACCCACACCTTGCCGCGTGTTGTTTTGGCGCCACGGCCGCTATTGTGCTGTGCGAGACGGCGTTCGAGATCGGTTGTCCAGCCGACATAGGTGCTGGGGGTGCGCGCGTCAGCACTCAGCAGAATATAGACAAAATTACGCACAGCACATGTCGCCCCGCTTTCGCAGGGCAGATTAGCTACGACCGTGTTGCATCGCCAGTGGTTGCAGCCTAAATCCGTTGGCATGGCTGGGGGATTTCAGGATTTTGAGGCGGGTGTGCGCCTGCGCGCCAATGGCGGGTGGGTTTCGGCACCTCCCGATTCACCGTTACGCGAGAGCATCACTGTTCTTTTGCTTTGCCCATTTCTGTTGGCCGTGGCGTTGTGGAACGGCTTTCCCCTCACCTTTTATGACACTGGCGCGTATATCGCCCAGGGGTTGGGCGGGCTGTTCGTCGTCGAGCGGTCGGCGGGTTATTCGATCTTTCTCTGGATGACTGGCGCCGCGTTCAGCCTTTGGTTGACCGTTGGTGTTCAAGCGTTGATGACAGGGTTTGTCATCACGCAAACCGCGCGGATGGAAGCGCCGCAGCTGCCGATCTGGGCGCTGGTCGTTTTGTGTATTGGGCTGACATTCGGGACCGGGCTTGCCTGGTATGTCGGCCAAATCGTGCCCGATTGCATGACGGCGGTGGTGGCGTTGGCGCTTTATCTGGTGAGTTTTCACGCGGTGCGGCTTGGGCGTGCGAGATGTTTTTTGCTGGTGGCTGTGGCGGCGATTGCCGTGGCGACGCATTCTTCGCATCTGGGATTGGCCGCGGGGCTGGCCATTTTTGTGGTTTTGCTGCGCTGGACAGTTTTGGCGTTAAAAGGGCGCAAAACTGCTGCGCCACGGGCAGGGCTGGCGGCACTGAGTTTTGCGATCGGGCTCGGAATTGTGCTTTCCAGCAATTTTGCGCTGACACGCGACGTCTTCATCAGCAAGGCCGGTTCGGTTTTTGTGTTCGGGCGGATTTTGCAGGATGGCATTGTCAAACGGTTGCTGGATGAGACGTGTCCTGCATCCGGCTATGCGCTTTGCGCCTATAAAGACACGCTGCCGAAAACGGCTGATATTTGGTTGTGGGGCCAGGGAAGCCCGTTTCTTGCGTTAGACCGGTTTAAGGGCACGCGGGACGAATCTCGCGAGATTATTGCCGATAGCCTTCGGCTTTATCCTCTCATGCATATACGCACGGCGTTCCATTCGGCGCTTTCGCAATTTTTCATGTTCAAGACGGGTGACCAGATTGAACCGCAGCAATGGGTGCTGCACCCGGATTTTGCGCGCTATGTGCCCGATCAGTTGGACGCCTATATGACCGCGCGTCAGCAACAGGTGCGGTTTGCGTTTGGCCCGATTAACCGGGTGCATGAGGCGGTGGGGATGATCTCCCTCTGCGGTCTTGGGTTGTTGCTTGTGTGGGGTGTGGTGCGGCGGCGCTGGGCGCGGGTGGCGCTGCCTGCGTTTGTTTTTGTCGCGCTCATGGGCAATGCGATCATTTGTGGCGCGCTTTCAAATCCGCATGATCGCTATCAATCGCGCATTATGTGGCTGCCGACCTTTGCGCTGGTTCTGGCGCGTTGGCGACCGCGCAACGATGCGGTTGAGGCTGGCGGAGCGGCGCGGATGGTGCTGTAGTGGCGAGGGCCGAACAGGAGCTTGGGGCATGAGATCCTTTGTGGGGACTTGGCAGTTCTGGGCGGCGCTCTCAGCCTCGTTTGCGGCTTTGACCGCCATCTTTGCCAAGGTGGGCGTGGAAAACGTGCCCTCAGATTTTGCAACCTTTGTGCGGACGATTGTAATTCTGGCATGTCTGGCGGCGTTGCTTGGCATCACCGATCAGTGGAGTGATCCGCGCAAGATCGCACCGCGCAGCTATATGTTTCTTGCATTATCCGGGCTTGCTACGGGCGCGTCGTGGCTTTGTTATTTTCGGGCGCTCAAGCTGGGAGATGCGGGGCGGGTCGCGCCGATCGACAAGCTGTCGGTGGTTTTGGTTGCCATATTCGGCGTGATGTTTTTGGGCGAACGGCTTTCAGGCGCAAACTGGCTGGGCGTGGCACTGATTGCTCTGGGCGCCGTTCTGGTTGCGACGCGGTTTTGAACTTTAGGTCGTTGCCCAGCGCCGAAGCAGATTGTGATAAACTTGCGTCAGCTTGAGCAGGCTGCGGCTTTCGCCGGGGGCGGCGGGGGATAGTTTCTGGATGGCTTGATCCAGATCGAATAGCAGTGCCCGCTCGCCTTCATCCGCCACAAAACTTTCGATCCAGAAGATGGCGGCGAGCCGCGTGCCCGCTGTCACCGGTGCGACGCGATGAACGGAGCCCGATGTGTAAACCAGCAAGTCGCCCGCTTCGAGTTTTATCACTTGCGTGTCTTCGCCGCTTTCAATTTCCAATTCACCGCCTTCATAAGCATCGGGCTCGGAAAGAAAGAGTGTTGCTGAAAGATCGCCCCGAAGGGTGATGTTGGTGCCGGGCACCTGCACCAACGCGCTATCCACATGGGCGCCATAATTTCCGCTGTCGGCATAGCGGTTGAATTTTGGCGGATAGATTTTAGATGGCAAAGCAAAGGAGATGAAAAGCGGGTGCACGGCGAGCTTGCGCAGGATTGTGTTGCCCAGCGCGACCGCGATTTCGCTTCCATCGTCCAATTGCTGGTTGTTTTTGACTTTCTTGGCGAGGGTTCCGGCGGTTTTTGTGCCGTCGTTCCACGCGGCGCGCTCCAGTTGCGTGCGCAACGTGGCGACTTCGTCTTTGGTGAGAAAATTTTCTATGGTGATCAGCATGGCTCAGAACGTGTCCCCGCTCCGGCATAGGCCGGATGTGCGTATATCGCCGAGGGAGGTGCAGCCCGTCAACGCCATGGTGACTTCAAGCTCCTCGCGCAAAGTGCGGATGAGATGTGCGACGCCCAGCGCGCCCGCAACACTTAACGCATAAATTTGCAGGCGGCCAATGAGCACCGCATCTGCGCCCAAGGCCAGCGCCTTGAAAACATCTGCGCCAGAGCGGATGCCGCCATCGAACAGTAGCGGAAAACTATCCCCCACCTCGGCACGCAAAGCGGGGAGAACCGAAAGGGTTGATGGCGCGCCATCAAGCCCTCGCCCGCCATGGTTGGAGACGATGATCCCGGCGACATTTTTGGCTTTCAGTTTCAGCGCATCGTCTTTGTGCATCACGCCTTTGACCCAGATGGGCAGGCGTGTTTGCGACAGGAGCCAGTCAATATCCGACCAAAGGGGGGCTGCCCACATGGCGCTTCGGAAAATTCGGCTTTCGCCCGGGGGAACCGGCACAGGCTCAGGCGGTGATTGATCTATCAGGTTCGCGGCAATGCAGTGGGCGGGCATTTGAAAACCTGCGCGCAAAGCGGCAAAGCCGGGAATCTGAATGGCTGCGTCTGCCGTGAGAACAATGGCTGAGTAACTGGCCTCTTCCGCGCGCTTGATAAGGGAGAGCGTGGCCGCCCGCGTGGGCTGGAGATAGAGCTGAAACCATTTTTCACTGGGCGATGCTTTGGCGATCTGTTCCAGCGAACAGGACGACAGGGTGGACGCGACCATGCAGCTTTGCATGGCGGCGGCGCCGCGTGCGGTTTCTGTTTCACCTTTTGGGTGGACGAGGGTTTGGTGGGCGACCGGCGCGAGCAGGATGGGATGATCGAAGGCGCGGCCAGATAGGCTGAGGCGCGTATGGGCTGCTGTGACATCCCCCAGAATGCGCGATGTGATGGTGCAGGCATCGAAGGCGGCGCGATTGTAGCAGGCGGTCTCACCTCGCGCACTGCCGCTGGAGATATAGGCGTAGGTTGGTGGCGCAATGAAATCTTTTGCCGCTGTCTCATAGTCCTGCGCGCAAAAGATTTCTGGGGGGATGTGGTCGACGGCCTGGCGCACACACGTTCTCCAGAACAATGAAGCCGGGCGCGATGGCCCGGCTTCAAGTTTCTACAGCAATGCTGGCTTATGCAAGCGGTCTAGAGTGCATATTCCAGAGTCGCCCGCACGGTCCGGCCATCACCCTTGTAGAGGAAGAACCCAGCGCGATACGCCGCAGTGAAGTAGGTGCGGTCGAACAGGTTGTTGACGTTCACCCGGAGGTTAAGATTGTCGTTGAACTTGTACGATCCGAAGAGATCGAACACAGTGTAATCGGGCACCGGTTGGCTGTGATAGTCGCCGGTATAAGGAGCAGCCGTATCGGGCTGGCCGCCATAGCGCTTGCTTTCATACTTTACAGCGCCGCCGAGAGAGAATTCATCCGTGACGCGGTATTTGACCTGGAGAGTGCCGGAGGCGTTGGCGAAATTCGCAAGCGTGTGGCCGACATTGATCGGGTTCGACGACTTCAGTACTTCTGCACTCATATAGCTGACGCCACCAGCAACGGTCAGATCGTCCGTCACCATGCCCGACACTTCGAATTCGACACCACGAATGCGCAGTTCACCGGTATTGAACGTGCCGATGGAGTCGTAATCGGCACCTTCCATCACGTCTGATTTGGTGTTCTGGAACAGAGCAGCAGTTGCCAGCAGGCGATCATCGAAGACATTCCACTTCGTACCGACTTCGAAATTTCTCGAACGCTCCGGCTTTGCCGCAGCAATCGAGCCGTCATAGATCACCGCGCCGCCATAACCGCTGCTGGTGCCGACGTCGGATTCGCCGCCGTTGATGTCCGCCGCTGTGGACCAGCTGGCATAGACATTGACCTGTGGGGTGATTTTATACACCAAGCCGATATAACCGTTCAGCAGATTGTCTGAGTACGGATAATCGTTGCGGACGAGTGTTGGGCCTGTGAAGGTTGTCAGGTGATAATCGAACCAGTCCATGCGCAGACCGCCGAATGCCGTCAGGTCTTCGGTGAGATCGACCGTATCCATCAACGAAACCGAGAAGGTTTTGACCTTCCACATGTTCTTGACATTACCCACCGAGATTTGGCGATTCATCAGCGTGTTAATGCCATTGACCGGATCGCCATTCTCATCCGTGATGCACCAGCTTGGCGACGTCCCGATATTCGGTGCCCTTCCAGAAATGATGATGCAGTTCTCGCCGGAATTGACGACATTATAGGCGCCGTTACGCACTGAATGATTGGTATATTCGGCGCCGACAATAAATTCGTTCTTCAGCCCCAGAATATTCTGATTCCAGAACAGGTTTGTCTGGTTGGCGACATACTTCACATTCTGCCAGTTGTTGTGAGAATCCAGCGTGGTGGTGAGGTAGCTGCCACCCGGATTGCTGGGGGCGGTCGTCGATGATTTTGACCCCGTCGTCACATAGCCGTTGTTGGAATGGCCAACGCGGAAAATGTTGGTGAGGCGAATGTCTGGGTTGAAGCGATAGCTCACCCGTGCCGTGCCTGTATTCACCGTGGAGGCCAGGAAGTCCGGGTCCTGCACATAGGCGGGCGTCAGCGGTGCGGGCTTGCGATCTGCGCCCGAACCGATCAGATAGCCGCCGAGGTCTGCGTGGTCTTTCGCCTTCAGGCCATAATAATCGAGCGAAATTTCCAGATTGTCGGTCGGCGTGTAAATGCCTGACAGCGCTACGCCCTGACGCCTGCGATCCGCGGGCTTACGGCCCGGCACGTTTTCATAGCCGGAGAGAAGATTGGCGCGGACGGCGAACTGATCGCTCAGCACCTGGTTCGCATCCAGCGTCAGGCGGGTGTAATTGTCTGTGCCGAAGCCTGCGGCGGCTTTGGCAAAGCTGTAATCTGTTGTGGCTTTTTTGGTGATCGCGTTGATGGCGCCGCCAGAGGTGCCGCGCCCCGCAAAGCTGGAGTTTGCGCCTTTGGAAATTTCGAGCTGCTCGATGGCAAAGCTTTCGCGAATGGTCATGCCCGGATCGCGCAAGCCATCGACAAATGTATCGCTGCGCGCTTCCTGGCCGCGAATGATGTAACGATCGCCGAAAGCGTTGCCGTTTTCGCCAGTGCCGAGCGTAATGCCCGGCTGCGCGGCAAGGATTTGCGACAGATCGGTATAACCCGAATCGTCAATCTGCGCCTTGGTCAGAACCTGAATGGTCTGCGGAAGCTCGGCGAGCGGGCGGGTGTGACGTTCATCGCCAGAGGTTTTGGCTTTGTAGGGCACGCCGGGTTCGGCGTTGGGGTTGGGGTCGATGGCCTGGCTCTCCACCTTCACAACGCCAAGCGTGGTGGTGGTGGTGGATGTTGTAGTCTGATCGGCCTGCTGAGCGAGCGCCAGCTGGGGCGACAGCATTGCCGCGGCGATTCCTGCGGCCATGCCTGCCTGCAACATAGTTGTAGAGGCAGCCCCCAGTGCGGTCCGGCGAACGGTATGCCGGGTCATTTTCTGTTCACGCATTTCAAAATATCCCTCTAAACGGCTGACACCCAGCGTCAGCAAAACTTCGGAAAATCAACCAGTTAGACTGATCCCCGCGATCACACAGCCTCTATATTGCAACTCATTCTCAACTTCAATTGAAATTGAAACGCATTCCTGAAGTGCGGCGACATGACGTAGAGGCAATAAGGGGCCTTCGCGGCCTATTTGGCCGGGACCATCACAAAACCGATATTGCCGACCCCTGCATCGCGGGCCGAAACCATGACTTCGGCGATGCGTTCATACTTGCTCTGTCTGTCCGCCCGCAGGTGGACGCTTGCGCGATCATCCTTTGCCGCAAGCGCTTTCATCTGCGTCACGAGTTCAGCCATGCTGACGGGCTGATCGTTGCTGAACAGTTTGCCGTCATTGGTGATCGACACCGTGATGTATTTTGGCTTCTGCTCCTCCGGCACGCTGCTGAGTTTTGGCAAATCCACCTTGACGGCATGGGTCATCACCGGCGCCGTGATGATGAAAATCACCAGCAGCACCAACATCACATCCACCAGCGGGATGATGTTGATTTCCGACATCGGCGCATTGCGCTTACGGTCGAATTCGCCAAACGCCATGTCTTAAAACTCCGCCAGACGCAGGCGATGCTGTTCGCTCTCACGCGGCGTCGGCTCGGCGCGGACCGGCACGGTCAGCAGATGGCTGTGCAGATCATGGGCAAAACCATCCAGCGTGTTGATGAGCAGGCGGTTGCCGCGCCCCAGCGCGTTATAGGCGAGCACTGCGGGAAGTGCCGCCGCAAGACCAGCGGCGGTTGCCACCAGCGCCTCCCCCATCGGGCCGGCCACAGTTTCGAGCGAGGCGCTGCCCTGAAGGCCGATGCTGGTGAGCGTGCCATAGATGCCCCAGACCGTGCCGAACAGGCCGAGAAACGGCGCGGTACTGCCAACGGATGCGAGCACGGTGAGCCCAACTTCGAGTTTGGCGCTCGCGATGTCCATGGCGTTGCGGATGGCGCGCACCAGATAGGCATCGAGATCGCAGGCAACCCCAAGCGTTGAATTGGCATGGACACCATAGCGGCGATGCGCTTCGATGGCGGCTTGGGCGACATTGGCGACGGGTGCATCCACGCTGCGTGAGAGGTTCAGCGCCTCGTCCCAATTTTCACAATCCCAGAAGTCTTTGAGGAATTTTTCCGACCGCACCCGATACTGCGCCAGACCGACAAGGCGATAGATCATCAATGCCCATGTCATCACCGACATGAAGCCGAGGCCGACAAACACGGCAATGAGCACCGGATCACCATGCTCGAACACATAGCCAAAATTCATGAGTGCATTTTCTCCAGACTGAATTCGATGGGAACGACGACGGTTGCTTCAATCGCCACGCCATCGCGCGTTGCGGGTTGGAATTTCCAGCGCCGGACAGCGGCGAGCGCTGCATCATCCAGCCGCGAATAGCCGCAGGATTTGGCCAGCACCACATTCGTCGGAAGGCCCGCGCTATCGACCCGCACGCGCAGCTGAACCATGCCGGTTTCGCGCAGGCGGCGCGACATGTTGGGATAAACGGGTGCGGGATTGTTGAGATAGGCCGCGTCGAAGCGTGGCTCGGTCACTATGGGGCTGGGGGCAGCTTGCGTGGTTTGAACGGGCGGCGAAGGCGCAGGCGTCGTTTCCGCAACCGGCATGGTGCTGGGCGCGGTGCTGCGCACCGGCTCAGGAGTTTGCTGTACGACCGGCTTCACTTTGCTTTCTCGCGGCGGTTCGGGCGTGGGCGGTTCGGGTTGAATGGCTTGAGTTTCTGGTGCGAGCATGGTGATGCTCACAGTTTCCATTATCGGCGGTGGTTTAGTTTCAGATTTGCTGTGGTGGCTGATGAAATACAAAACCACCAGATGCGCCAGCAACGACAGAATTAGAACTGGCCACAGACCGAGTTTACGTTTGATGGGCACGCGGCCCGAAAAGGCCGGTTTCTCACGCGCCGCAGCAACAGACGTCTCGACTGCGAAGGGGTATGTCATCGGCCTGACTGCAATAACAAGGCTGAGCCTGGAGGGCCCAGACCTTGTTGCAGCTAATATTCATTCTCAACTATGAGTGCAAGCCTTTAGCGGCCTCAATTTCATTTTGCAGGCACGAAAACGTAGGATTCCAGACGCTTAACCTCTGTCTTATCGACATATTTCCCGATTTCGTGGCGGAACTGGCCGATGGAGCGATAGGGCCGATATTCGCGAAATTCCGCGGCCATCCGGCGGCTCATGCCGGGAATGAGCATGATGTCGTCCAGGGTTGCCGTGTTCAGGTTGAGGGGGACGAACATCCGGCTATAGGTCTGTTTGCGCTGATCCGCGCTCAGATCTTTCGCCAGAACAGCATCCAGCGCCTGCGGTGTTTCCAACGGCCGTTTTGCGATGATCGCCTGCACCAAAGCAGGTGTCAGATGGGGAACGCGCGCCAGATCCGCTTCGGTCGCGGTGTTGGGATTGATGAGGGCGGTGTCTGCCGCGTGCGCGGGCGCGGCAACGGCCAATGCAGCGGCGAAAGCCAAAAAAACAAAACGCATGCCACTCTCCTTGTCGATTTGAACGGTCAGCGCGTTGCTGGCCGGTTGACCGCAGTGGTCCAGAAAACACGCCACGCTTCTATAAACACCAGAAGCCCCAGATGAACATAGGCGAGGAATGGATCGAAGGCTGTGAATATCCAATGCAGCATGACGAGCGCGGCGCCCGGATGCACCCAGCGATGTAGGCGCTTCCACCTGCTGCCCATGCGCCGCACGAGAGCATTACTGCTGGTGAGCGCGAGGAAAAAGAAAATCAGCATCGCCAGCCAGCCGGCCAGCATTTCCCAGCCTTCGGCATCTTCGAGGATGAGCTCCATGGTTTCTACCTTGACCAGATAGGCGACCATGTGTGGCAGCGCATAGGCGAACACCGCGATGCCGAAATAGCGCCGCCGTAGCAAAAGCCATTGGACCCAGCGGGCGCGGGGGAATGTGAGCCGCAGAGGGGTGATGGCAAGGGCGACAAGCAGAAACCAGACGGAGAAACGCCCGGTCTCATGGATAAATTCGCCGTAATAGGTTTCTTCCGCCAGATAGCGATAGACGATGATCGCCCAAGGTAGCGCGAGTAAAAACCAGATGCTGAGGGGGGAATTGAGGATGCGCTGTAACCGCGCGCCCCTGCCCTGTCGTGTTATCACGCCTTCTGTCCCGCTCATCACCACGCGCTCGCCTTGCTCGGCGCGCAGCTTAGCGGCAGAGGGCTTGCGGATTCAAACAGCGGTTTTTCAGCGGGCGGCTAAAATGTCTGAGACAGTTAGTGTGGGTGTATTGTCGGATGCACCGGCGTAGATGATTCCGCGTGGCCGCGCAGTAAGTGCAATTTGCGCGCGGCAAAATCTCCACCCTTCGGCCTGTCGGTTATCTGGCGTGAAACGCCAGGTGCCCTTTGCCTTTACCACCACAGCGGGTTGGAATTTGTGGGTCATCTGGACAGAAAATTGCGGGAATCAGGGGAGTTTCTGGTTTAATCCGCCTTCAGCTTAGGTTCATCTGGCAGGCGCCATGATCCTTGCCAAGACGAAAATGATCGTCACACGCCGCATCCACAAGATGCGCCAAGCAGGACCAAAGTGATGAAACGGATTATCAGTGTCGCCCTTGCCCTGTCCCTTCTCGGATCGACCGCCGCTATGGCGGACGGTTGGCGCGGACATGGACCCCGGTCACATTATGGCTGGTCGCATGGCCATTATCACCGTGGAAACAACAACGCAGCAGCGGCTATCGGCCTTGGTCTCTTTGGTCTGGGCGCATTGGCGATCATCTCGCAACAAAATGCACGCGACCGTGACCGCGATGCCTATTATGAACGCTATGACGACCGTTATGCCCCGCCGCCTGCTGCATATGACGATGACTATGGGCCCCCGCCCGCACCGAACGAAGACAGCTATGATCGGCGCTTCGCCCCGCAAGGCAATTATGACGGGTATAACGAATAGAGCGTGAATGCCTTACTCTACGGGCGGCAGCGTATGTGCCGCCCGTAAGGGGCCGACGGGGCCAGGAAGCGCCCTTTCGGCCTCATCTTCGAGCCGCGCTTCATTGCGGTGAAGATAAAACGCTGCCGCCGCCACCAGCACAACCGCCACGACGATCAGCGTGATCCATAGTGGGCGTGTTAAATGATGTGCGGCCTTGCCCAACATATAAGGCCCAAAGCCGAACAGGGCAGCCCAGACAACGGTGCCGCTTGTGGCGGATATAAGAAACCGCCGCCAGGACATTTGATTTGCTCCCGCGAGAAAGGCGATCAGCCCGCGCAGGACCGGCAGAAAACGCACGAACACCACAATCGCCGTGCCGTAACGCAAAAACAGATATTGGCCGAGCTTGATGCGCCGCTCATTCAAGCCGACACGCCGCCCGTGATGGATGAGAAACCAGAAACCCACCCCGCGGCCCAGCATGAAACCAATGACATCCCCCACTAACGTTCCGGCAATGGTGGCGAGCACCAGGAGATAGATGTTCAGTTTAAAGGTGGTTCCCGCATAGATGGCGGCGGCCACCAGCACGGTTTCGCCCGGTACCGGAATTCCGAAGCTCTCCAAAAGGTTCAGCAAGAAGACCAGCCCATAGCCATAGGTGGCGATCCACAGGGCGATTTGCTCATACGAAAAAAACATGCGGAAGGGACGCTCGCTTTTAAAGCCGAGCGTTTTGCGCGGCCTCAACCATCTTTGCGGCCTTATAGGGTATGCGGGCCACATAAAGAAATGTGACGCGCGCGCCCGGCTCCACCTAGCGGGGCTTGCGGAATTTGAGGATGAACTGGTCGGTATGCCCCCGGATCGAGGGATCGAAGACCGCTTTCGTGTGGGGATCGGCAGGGTTGCGCAAGACATTGCTCTGCGCTTCCAGCACAAACCCTGCCGCTTCGACTTCGGCCTTGACCGAGGCTTCGTCTATCCGGTGCAGGGTGTTGGTGTCGTGCAAGCCTGTGCCTGCGGCGGCTGCATGATCGAGAACAATATAGACGCCGCCGGGTTTGAGACTTGCGAAAATGGCGCGGTTCACGGCGGATATATCGGGTTTGCCCATAAAATCATCGTGCATGTCGTGATAGTTTTGCGATGTCCACACAATGTCGAGCGGCACGGGCGCTGAAAAGCTGGTCAAGGTTTGATGCACAATGCTGACATTGGCGAAGTTCGCATCCGGTCCCGGAAGAGATTTGCCGCGCTTTGCCATTGCGGCATCCATTTCGGTGGGGAAAAAGGCATAGACATGGCCATTTGCGCCCACCGCTTTTGAAAACAGCCGGGTGAAATAACCGCCGCCAGGAATGAGATCGGCGACTTGATCGCCTGCTTTCACACCGGCGAAGGCGAGCATATCGCAGGCCTTACGATCGGCATCCCGGGCGCGATCCTCTGCCGGTCGGGCGGGGTTGCCGATTGCGGCGGCAATGTTGGGCGCCACAGTGTCGGGTTGTGCAGCGTATGCTGCTCCGCAGATTGCAAACGCGCCCACCAATGTCAGAGCCAGCTTCATGACCATCTCCCGCTGTGATTGAAGTAAGCTTAGGTCAGGTAGCGCGAAAATTCATCCTTTAAGCGCGCCAGATAATAAAAGCCTGTAGAAGCGTTCGCTCAAAGTTCCCGGCCTGTCGAGCTTCATGCGCTCAAGTGCAGCCTTGTCCGCATGGCGCCAGCCTTGTGCCGCCAGATGTAACAACGCAGCGGGCGATTGCGCGGCAACCTCTATTTTTTCCAGAGCGTGCAGCAGCCTTTGTTCGGTTTCGTCAAAATCTGTGCCGAACGGAAAGGGCGGCAAAAATCCTTCCTCACGCAAGGGCTTCAGGGCGCGCTCGATCCTGTCCGGGAGGTTTTCACGATACCGCGCGGGGATTTCATAATCTTTCGCGATTTTTCCTGCGTCTTTCGCCTGTCGCAGCAACTCCGGCTGAAACCGGGAATCGGCGATAGACAGCATTGCCGCCCCCACCTGCGCATCGCTGCGTCCGCGCAAATCCGCGATGCCATATTCGGTGAGCGCAATATCGCGTAAGTGACGGGGTATGGTTTGATGCCCATAGGCAAAGCGGATGTTGGAAGCGGCTTTGGCTCCAGCCCCGCGCGTGGCATTAAGCGTGAGAATTGCGCGCGCATCCGGCAATGCGAAGGCTTGCGCGAAAAAGTCATATTGCCCGCCGACGCCGCTTACCACCCGCCCGTCTTCCAGCCCGTCGGAAATTGCGGCGCCGAAAAGCGTCATCATCATGGTGGAGTTGATAAAACGCGCGCCTGTGCGAGCGCGGCGCTTGCTATCCTCATCACCATAGAGCTGATTGGTGAAGGAGATCGCCTTCATGTGTATTTTCGCGCGCATATCTTCGGGCAAATCGCGCAAGGCGCGGTAAAACGCGCGCGGACCCAGAAAGAACCCGGCGCTGAGCAATGCGCCATCCACTTCGCGTTTCAGGACGCCAGCCGCGATCAGTTGCAGGAAGGCGGAAACGAACATTTCGCTCAAGCCATGCAGCCCCGCCTGGAATGGCGCGATGTGCCCGGCGGCCTCGCCATCCAGAGCGGTGATGGCGCGGATGAATGCCGCGTTCTGCCCGTGGCGCAGGATAAGGGCCTGCGCCACACTGTCTCCCGCCTTTCCGATGCCGATCTGCAAGGTGCCGCCGTCGGGCACCAACCGCGCGGCGTGCAGGCCAATGGCATATTCGCTGTAGCCGATGGGCTCGTTCGGTGGCGCGAACAAGGAAAACTCTGTGGACGGACTATCGAGCAGAAAATCAAACGCATCCAGCCCCAGCTCGGCTTCGCCGGTCATGAAGGGCAGTTCGGCATTGACCTGCCCTGCCACCACAAAATCGGCCTTGCCCGCAGCGCGCGCGGCGAACAAATCCAGCGTGATGTCGGTATTGCCGGAGAGGCTGTATCGCTCGCCACGCTTTGCCACCAATTGGGCGATCACATTGACGCCGCGTTCCAGGAGATAGCGCGAGGCATGAGTATAGTTGGCGGCGATATAGCTTTGCTGCGCATGGGCGACCTTGAGCCAGCGCCCGGCGAGGAAGAAGAACTCGTTGACCTCAACATTGGGCGGAAGTGTGCCCGCCCTCAGCGCCTGCGCATAGGCAAGTTCGGGCCAATCGCCGAATAGCCTTTCGATCACCGGCTCCAGAAAGCGGCGTTCCAGAAGGCTATCATAATGCGGCTTTTCCAGCGTCAGCGCGGTGAAGATGTTGAGGCGGAGGGACGGATCTGCCACCGCCCTTGCATAGAGCGCGTTGACGATATGCGGCGCTTTCCCTAGCCCCAGTGGCAGGCCGAGCACAATGGTTTTGCCCACGCGTGCGATAATCTGATCGGCTATGCGTGCTGCATCGTCGCTGACAGAAGGGTTTGCCGTCATGGAACCTGACGTAAAAAATCCGTGATGGCGGTTTTGGCCGCCGGTTCTTCCAGCGTCGGCGCGTGGCCGACACGCGGCACTTCAACGGATATGAGATCAGGCTTGATCTGCCGCATTGCCGCCACCCCATCGGTGGACAACAGATCGCTCAGTGCGCCGCGCAGCAGTAATACCGGCTTTGCCGCGAATGCTGCGAAATAGGGTGAGAGATCAGGCGGTGCAGCGGAAGGCTTGGCGAAAGTATCGGCAATAGACGGATCATAAGCAAAGCCAATCCGTCCATCAGGTTGGATTTTCCCCACGCGCTGCGCGAAGCCAAGCCATTGCGCATTATCAAAATCAGGGAAGGCCGCGCCTTGTGTGGCGCGCAAATTCGCCGCCAGCTCCTCGAACGAGGCGAAATTACCGCCCTTGCCGACATAACCGCCAATGCGCGCCAGACCGCGCGGGTCAAGCACCGGGCCAATATCGTTGAGAATTGCGGCGGCGATGCAGCCTGGCGCAAGGGCGGCCAACAGCATGGTCATGATGCCGCCCATCGAGGTGCCAAGGAACACCGCCTGTTCAATGTTGAGTGCCTCCATAATGGCCAGCGTGTCTTGCGCGTAAATTACAGGCTGATAGCGCAACGACTGCGGATCATAATCGGACCGCCCGCGCCCGCGCACATCCGGCACAATCACCTGCCGCCCCATTTGCGCGATATTTGGTGCGATGCCTTCAAAATCGGCACTATTGCGCGTGAGACCATGCAGACACAGAACTGGGAGCCCGTGCGCCCCACCCTGCGGTGCGTAGTCTCGCGCGAACAGATTTAATCCGTCCGCATTGCGGATGAAACGATCTTCAAAATTCATATCCACCTCATCTGAGGGAAAGTGTGCCGAAACGTATTTGCGCTGCCAATGCTTATTGCAGCGGCGGCGCGCATCCTGACACAGGTGTCAACAAACTTATACGGTTTTGCGGCGTTTCTAACTTCGCGTTAACGCGCGCTGTTTACAGTGTCTGAGACGCAGGTATTCGGGTGCTGCCGTGATGACCCAACGCATGCCCAATGTGGGCGCTCAACTCAATCCGGGCGAACTCAAAAATCCCACGATTCGCTTTCTGCGCGATTATTGGGAGCAAAAGCGCAATGGGCGCATCATGCCGTCCCGCGCCGACATTCGTCCCTCCGAACTGAAAGAGCATTTGGCCTGGGTCATCATGGCCGATGTGTTGCCCGGCGCCACAGACTTTCGCTATCGCCTGGTCGGTACGCTTATCACCGAATATTTTCTTACTGAAGCAACGGGCAAAACGACAAGCGAAGCCTTCGCGCCCTTAGGCGAGGGTGTGACCCATGCGGTACTCTCGGTCATGCGCACTTGCACCAAAATGCGCGCGCCCATTCATGCCTTTGGGGATGCGGATGCCTTTGCCGGTAATTTTGAGGCCTTTGACGCCATCTTCCTGCCCCTCTCCGACGATGGGCACAGCACCAATGTCATTCTCCATGCCATGGTGTTCGACCGGCCGGACGTTTTGATGGCCCGGCAGATCGCCAAGGCCAATGGCGGACAGCTGCTCCAGCGCATAAAACCGGCCGACACCCCCATCTGAGAGCTGCCTCTCTTGCCATGCAGCCCCCCCGTCGCTAGCACTTCGCCGGGGGAGATATTGCCATGGCCACGACCGAAGACCTTGCCAAGCCGCCGCTGCAAGCCCGCATTGGGCGCGTAGTTACCGCGTCCGCCGCCGGAACGGTGTTCGAGTGGTATGATTTCTTCATTTTCGGCTCGCTGGCAGCCATTATCGCCAAACATTTTTTCACCAGCGCGGGCGAGGTTCAGGGCTATATTTTCGCCCTTCTCACCTTTGCCGCCGGTTTTTTGGTGCGCCCTTTCGGGGCCATCGTCTTTGGCCATATCGGCGATAGGACTGGTCGTAAGCGGGCCTTTCTGGTCACCATTGCGCTCATGGGCATTGCGACCTTCGCGGTCGGCTTTTTGCCGGATTACACAAGCATAGGGCCCTTGGCCCCGTGGCTGTTGGTGCTGTTGCGGGTGGTGCAGGGCTTTGCCGTGGGCGGTGAATATGGCGGGGCGGCGATCTATGTGGCGGAACATGCCTCCCGCGAGAAGCGCGGGCAGGCCACTGGCTGGATCCAGATTTCTGCCTCGCTGGGCCTGTTTCTCGCACTGGCTGTGATCCTCATCACCCGCACCGTCATTGGTGAAGACGCATTTGGGAATTGGGGGTGGCGCATCCCCTTTCTGCTGTCGGCGGTGTTGCTGGCCATTTCGCTCTGGATTCGTTTGAAGCTCGATGAATCCCCTGTCTTCCGCAAAATTCAGGAAGAAGGTGAAACCTCCAAAGCCCCGCTCTCTGAAACCTTTCGGCAATGGCCCAATTTGAGGCTGGTGCTGATTGTGCTTTTTGCACTGCTGATGGGACAGGGCGTCGTCTGGTACACGGCGCAATTCTACACCCAGTTCTTTCTGGAACGGGTGATGCGGGTTGAACCGGCCACGGTGAATCTGCTCATCATGATTATCACCCTGATCTCGGCGCCGCTGCACATGGCGTTTGCCACCATCTCAGACCGGATTGGGCGCAAGCCTGTGATGCTGTTTGGGCTTGGCCTTGCGACGGTGAGCATTTTTCCGGGGTTTCACCTCCTCACGCAGGCGGTCAATCCGGCGCTGGTTTCGGCGTCGATTACCTCGCCCGTCATCGTCAACGCTGACCCGGCTGATTGCGCGCTGCAATTCGATCTCATCGGCAAGGCGAAGTTCACATCATCTTGCGATATTGCGCGTTCCGCCCTCACCAAAATGGGTGTGCCCTATCACACGGAAAAGGCACCTGCCGGTACGCGCGCGGTGGTGCATGTCGGCAGTTTGCCGGTGAACAGCCTGGACGGACGCAACCTTTCCAACGCTGAATTGGTCAAGCAACGCGGCTATTTCGAAAATGCGCTGAACGAGGCGTTGCGCGCCACCGGCTATCCGCGTGTTGCCGATCCGGCTCAGATCGACATGGCGGGGGCGTTGGCTGCGCTGCTGATTTTCGTGATTGCGGCGGCCGCCCTTTATGGCCCGCAAGCAGCGACGCTGGTGGAGCTTTTCCCCACCCGCATCCGCTACACAGCCATGTCGGTACCCTATCACATCGGCGTCGGCTGGTTTGGCGGTTTTTTGCCCGCAACCGCGTTTGCCATTGTCGCGGCGACGGGAAATATCTTCGCCGGGCTGTGGTATCCCGTCATCATCGCCGGGATCGGCTTTGTGGTGACGCTGTTCTTCCTGCCCGAAACGAAGGGCCGGGATATCACACGGTAGGCTGACGCTACACCACTTCGATCGGCACGCCAGGTTCATGTTTGGTGGCGTGGATGACAAGCGAGCTTTTTACACTGGCGACGTTTTTGGCGGCGGTCAGCGTGTCGGTAATGAAGGTTTGGAAGGCAGACAGATCTTTCGCCACAACTTTGAGCAGGAAATCCACTTCGCCCGAAAGCATGTGGCACTCGCGCACTGTGGGCCAGGCGCGCACCGTTTCTTCAAACTGTTTCAAATCCGCTTCTGCCTGACTTGAAAGCCCGACAAATACGAATCCCGCGACTTCAAAGCCCAGCAGCTTGCCATCGAGATCGGCGTGATAGCCGCGCACATAGCCCGCTTTTTCCAGCGCGCGCATCCGGCGCAAGCAAGGGGGAGCTGTGATTTTTGCGCGGCGGGAAAGTTCGACATTTGTGATGCGTCCATTCGACTGCAACTCCGAAAGGATGCGCATGTCGATGGAATCCAGTTTGTGATGTTCCATGGGGGTATCCGATAATTTCTTTCAACTCGTTATACCGCGGATAATCTGGGGTTCAGCAATAAAATTTCGACGCCGCGATGCATCAATTCAGCCAACTGGGTAAACGCACACGATTCGGTCCGGTTCCCGGTTTGGGAACCTTCGAAACCTAATTTTTACCGGGAAAATCAAGCCCCTGTATGGCTTTCCGATATCGACTTGACGTTTTGTCCGGCCCTCCCGATATGAACTCCAGCAATCAGCCGCAGATGCCGAGGGGGCGGGTCGCGCGCATTGCGTTCGCCCATTCTGTCCCGGCCGAGGGAGAATCATGTCGAATGCCGGGCCATCCAAAGTCATTATCCTCGGAAGCGGGCCGGCAGGCTGCACGGCGGCGATTTATGCCGCCCGCGCCATGCTGGAACCTGTGCTGATTGGGGGTATCCAGCCCGGCGGGCAGCTCACCATCACCACCGAGGTCGAGAACTATCCGGGCTTTGCGCAGGCCATTCAGGGGCCCTGGCTGATGGAGCAGATGCAGGCGCAAGCCGAGCATGTCGGCACCAAAACCCTCTCGGACACCATCATCGCTGCCGACCTTTCGCGTCGCCCCTTCACTTTGGTCGGCGATTCCGGCACGCGCTATTCCACCGAAACGCTCATCATCGCCACCGGCGCGCAGGCAAGCTGGCTTGGCCTGAAATCCGAAGAGACCTTCAAGGGCTTTGGCGTTTCAGCTTGCGCCACCTGCGACGGGTTCTTCTTCCGCAACAAGCGTGTGGCGGTTGTCGGCGGCGGCAATACGGCGGTGGAGGAGGCCCTCTTTCTCACCAATTTTGCCGATCACGTGACGCTCATTCATCGCCGCGATTCATTGCGCGCCGACAAGACCAACCAATTGCGCCTGGCTGCCCATAAAAAAGTGGACGTGATCTACAACGCGCAGGTCGAGGAGGTGCATGGCACCAGCGAGCCGCGCGGCGTTACCGGGATCAGTTTGCGGGACGTGAACAGCAAGGCGGTGAGCAAGCTGGATGTCGATGGACTGTTCATCGCCATCGGCCATTTGCCCGCGACTGAAATATTCAAAGGCCAGCTCGATATGGATGAGAGCGGTTATATCAAGACCGCGCCGGATTCGACCAAAACCTCCATCCCCGGCGTCTTCGCGGCGGGCGATGTGAAGGATAAGGTGTTTCGGCAGGCGGTGACGGCGGCGGGTATGGGCTGCATGGCAGCACTTGAAGCAGAGAGATTTTTGGCGGAGCAACACTGATGGATTGGGACAAGCTGCGCATTTTTCATGCGGTCGCCTCCGCGGGCAGCTTTACCCATGCAGGCCAGATGCTGACGCTCAGCCAGTCTGCCGTCAGCCGCCAGATCAGCGCGCTTGAAGAAGAACTTGTCACGCCACTGTTTCAGCGGCACGCGCGCGGGCTCACCCTCACCGATGAAGGCGAGCTTCTGTATGGCGCGGTCAGCGATGTGCTGTCTCGTCTGGCGCAGGCTGAAGAAGCACTGAAAAATGTGCAGGAAGCACCGCGCGGCCAGATAAAAGTCACCGCAAGCCACGGCCTTGGGACTTATTGGCTATTGCCGCGGCTCGAAGGTTTTCTGACCGAATTTCCCGAAATCGAGATGCGGCTAATCTTTGAAGATCGTGAACTCGATCTGGCGCAGCGCGAGGCTGATCTTGCTTTGCGGATGCGCGCACCGGTGCAGGCCGACCTGATTCAGCGCAAACTCTTTACCGTGCGCTACCACACTTGCGCGACGCAGGAGTACCTCAACAAGCACGGCATGCCGCAGGTATTTGACGATCTGGTGCATCACCGGCTGATCGCCTATGGCGAAAGCGCCGCGCCAGAGATCCGCGACGTGAACTGGCTGATTGAAAGTACCAAGCGGATGAAGCAGGGCAACGGGCTGCGCACGCTGCGGATCAACAATTTCACAGGCATCCTGCGTTCGGTGGAGGCCGGGATGGGCCTTGCCGCCATTCCCGATTATATCGCCGCCGAACGGCCGCATCTTGTGCGCGTGTTACCGCAAGTGGATGGGCCGACCTTTGATGTCCATCTCGTTTATTGCGAAGCTTTGCGCCATTCCAAGCGTGTGGCCGCGTTCCGCGATTTTCTGGTGCGGTCTGCGCGGGAATGGAAGTTCTGAAACGTCCATTCCGCGCCAGACGCGTCTCAGCCCAAATGGCTGCGTAACATCCAGGCTGCTTTTTCGCTCGCCTGCATGCGTTGGGTCAGCAAGTCCATCGTCGGCTGGTCACTGGCTTTTTCGGCAGGCGCGAAGGCTGCGCGCGCGGTGCGGGTGACAGCTTCATTGCCTTCGACCAACGCCTTCACCATGTCGAGCGCGGGCGGCGCATCGTCACCATCGGCAATCGAGGTCAGGGCGGCATATTTGGCGTAGCTGCCGGGCGCGAAGTGGCCGAGCGCGCGAATGCGTTCGGCGATCAGATCGGCCGCATCATGCAGTTCCGTATATTGGGTTTCGAACAATGTGTGCAGCGATGAGAACATCGGCCCTGTTACGTTCCAGTGATAGGCGTGGGTTTTCTGGTAGAGCACATAGGTGTCGGCCAGAACCTTGGAGAGACCATCCGCAATCGCCTTGCGATCTTCTGCTTTCAGGCCAATATCAATTTCCATGGCGGTAAAATCCTCTAGCGTAAGTCTGGGCTACGTTAGACCCTTGGTGCCATTGGTTCAAGTACTTTAGAATTATTCTAAAAAGGAACTCTCATGCGGCTGGATGATCTGCGCCCGACCGAAAATGTGGATGATCGCCGGGGCCAAGGTAGCGGCGGTGGCCGGGGGCGGCCCATGATGATTGGCGGCGGTGGGCTGGGGCTGGTGGCGTTTATCGTCATCGCGCTGCTGGCCAATGGCGGAGATGTTGGGGGGCTGCTCAACCAGCTTGGGGGCGCGCAATCTGGCCTGCCTTACGGGCCCGGACAGGGGCAGACCCAGAACCAGCCTGCTTCGGCTGAAGATCAGGCATCTTACGAATTCTCTCGCAAGATTATCGGCTCGACCGAAGATGTGTGGACGCAGATTTTTGCCGCTGCCGGTCAACGCTACACGCCCGCGACCTTCACGCCCTTTTCCGGCGCGACGCAGACGCGTTGCGGACAGGGCGAGGCGATGATGGGGCCGTTTTACTGTCCGGCGGATCAGCGCGTTTATATTGATCTCAAATTCTTCAACGAACTCGCCACCCGCTTTGGCGCACCGGGCCAGTTTGCGCAGGCCTATGTGCTGGCGCATGAGGTTGGCCATCACATCCAGAACCTGACGGGGCAGATGGACAAGGCGCAGGCTATGGGCCGCGGCGCGGGCGCAAGCGGCGGCTCTGTGCGTCTTGAGCTACAGGCCGATTGTTATGCCGGCGTCTGGGCCTATCACGCCAATCAGCAGGCACATATTCTTGAGCCCGGTGATGTCGAGCAAGGGCTTGCGGCAGCGACCGCTGTGGGCGACGACACGCTGCAACGGCAGACGCAAGGCCGCGTCGCCCCAGATTCCTTTACCCATGGAAGCGGCGAGCAACGCGTGCGCTGGTTCCGCAAAGGCCTTTCGAGCGGCGACATGAGCCAATGCGATACGTTTAGCGCCCGCGCGCTGTAGCTCGCTCTACGCCGCCGCCTTGCGCTGCGAAACCACCTGATCGGCAAGGCGCCCTGTCAGCTCGGCCAGATGGTCGAACGCCATGTCGAAGGTGCCCACACCTTGGGTCAACGAGCGCAGGTCAATGATCATGCCGTGCAGTTCTGACATTGGCATCTCGGCCTCGATCGTATCCCAGCCTTTCCAGCCCGATCGCGCGTCGAAACCCATGAGCTGTCCGCGGCGCGCACTCACCACCTGATTGATTTTCGAGGTCGCATCGTTCGGCGCATGTATGCGCACATGCATGACAGGTTCCAGCAGCACCGGCGCGCAATTTGGCATGCCTTCGCTCATCGCTATGCGCCCTGCCGTCTGGAACGCGGCGTCCGATGAATCCACCGTGTGATAGGAGCCATCGGTCAATGCCACCGCCACATCCACGACGGGAAAACCCAGTGGCCCCTGCTTCAGATAATCGGCTATGCCTTTTTCCACCGAGGGGATGAACTGGCGCGGCACGACGCCGCCCGAAATCTCATCCTGAAACACAAAACCGCTGCCGCGTGGCATGGGGCGAATTTCGATCATCACATCGCCGAACTGGCCATGGCCGCCGGACTGACGCTTGTGTCGCCCGCGTTGGGCGATGCCTTTGCGGATAGTTTCCTTATAGGGCACGCGCGGCGGGTTGGTGTTGAGCTTCAGGCCATATTTGCTTGCAAGTTTTTCCACCGCGACTTTGAGATGTATTTCGCCCTGCCCTGCCAGTGTCATTTCCTGTGTCTCCGCCGATTGGCGGAAATGCAGCGACGGGTCTTCCTCGCGCAATTTCGCGATGGCTCCGGTCAGCTTGACCTCATCCTTCCGGTCGGCGGCGGAGATTGCCAATTCGTAGACCGGGGCAAGGTGTTCGATGTTGACCTTCGGCAGTTTTGCGCTCTTCGTGACTGCCAATGTCTCGCCGGTCACAGCGCCTTCGAGCCGCAGCAAGCCGACCATGTCGCCCGCTGCCGCTTCGGCCAGCTTGGTTTGCGTCTCGCCTTTTAATGCAGCAATGCCGCCCACGCGCATGTCATGACCCTCACGATCATAAAGCACCGCGCCTTCCTTTAGTGTGCCGCCAAAGACTCGCGCGAGGCTGAGCCTGCCATGGCTGGATTGGAAGGTCTTGACGATCTGCACAGAGGTTTCACCGTTTGGAACACCGATCCGGCGCGCTAATTGTTCCGCGCCCGGCACTTCGTGGCGCAAAGCCTTGAGCAGGCGAATGATCCCATTATCATGCTCGGCCGACCCCATCAGTGCAGGCACCAGCAGACCTTCGGATGAGTCGCGCATCAGATCATGCAATACCTCATCACGCGGCGGATCTTCATCGCTGAGCAATTCTTCCATCATGTGCTCATCGAAATCGGCCAGCTTTTCGAGCATTTGAAAACGCGCTTCCTTTTCGCGCGCCTTGATTTCGCCCAACAGTTCGATCACTTCGCTTGGTGCATGGCTGCGATAGACATAGGCGCGCTCCAACGCCAGATCGACAAAACCCGATACGGCATTATCTTCCCAGATCGGAATCTGGCGCAGCAATAGCGGCTTGTCGCTTGCGTCCTGCAACATGGTGAGCAACCCACGCAATGAGCCGCCTGCCTTGTCGATTTTATTGACGAACAGGAAATGCGGAATGTTCAAATCGTCCAACCGTTTCAAATAAGGTTTGAGCATTTGCACTTTGGTAGGCTCTGGCTCACACACGACCACGGCGGCGTCGATGCCGGGCAGAACATTCAGCGTTTCCTGCAAAAATTCGATGGAGCCCGGACAATCCAGAAAAGTGAAGTCATCGCCCAGAAAACTGGTGGTGGCGCAGTTGATCTCCACACTCATCTGGCGAGCGCGCGCTTCCGGGCTGGCGTCGCCCACAGTGTTCTTTTGTTGTACCGCGCCCTTGCGATGGATTGCGCCGGTCGCCATCAACAGGCTTTCGAGCAATGTCGTCTTCCCGCTGCCATACGGTCCGACGAGGGCCACTGTTCGTGGCCCGCTTCCTCCATTGGATTTTGGCATAAGCGCCTCCCTTCCCCCGGCATTTCCGGGGGAACAGGGCGCGGCGGGCGCAGGTTCCCAAAGCTTTGGGCGGCGTCACGCGCCCCGCTTGAGCTTTGATGCTCGCGCCGAACGGGGCCCGCTTGCAAGAGGGAACGAAAGCGGAAAAGGCCGCCCTTTAAGGCGGAGCTAGCGCAAGTCGGCGCAGAAACGCTGAATACGGCTGCACGCGTCTTCCAGCGCCTCGTTCGAGGTCGCGTAGGAAATGCGGAAGAACGGCGAAAGCCCGAAGGCTGCGCCGTGCACAACGGCGACGCCCTCTGTCTCCAGCAATTCGCCAGCAAAATCCTCGTCGGTCTTGATGACTTTGCCGGATTTGGCCGTTTTGCCAATCAGCTTCTTGATCGAGGGATAGACATAGAACGCGCCTTCCGGCTTTGGGCATTCGATGCCGGTCGCCTGATTGAGCATGGAGACCACCAGATCGCGGCGTTCCTCGAACAGCTTCTGGAATTTCGGGATGAAATCCTGCGTGCCGTTGAGTGCTTCCACGCTCGCCCATTGCGAGATCGAGGCCGGGTTGGAAGCCGACTGCGATTGCAGCTTCGCCATCGCCTTGATGAGCGGTTCTGGCCCCGCGCAATAGCCAATGCGCCAGCCGGTCATGGCATAGGCCTTGGACACGCCGTTCATCGTCAAGGTACGCTCATAGAGTCCCGGCTCAACCTGCGCGATGGTGAGGAATTCGAAGCCGCCATAGACGAGATGCTCATACATATCGTCGGTCAGCACCCAGACCTGGGGGTGACGCATCAACACATCGGTCAGCGCCTTCAATTGCGCGCGCGAATAACATGCACCGGTTGGATTGGACGGCTGGTTGAAGATGATCCATTTGGTTTTCGGCGTGATCGCCGCTTCCAGCGCCTCTGGCGTCAGGCGGAAACCTTCTTCCAGCTTTGTCTCGACGATGACCGGCTTGCCGCCGCCCAGCAAAACGATGTCCGGATAGCTGACCCAATAGGGGGCGGGCACGATGACCTCGTCGCCCGCGTTCAGCGTGGCGAGCAGCGCATTGTAGACGATGGCCTTGCCACCGGGGCCGACGAAACATTGCGAGGGCTTGTAGGTCAGCCCGTTTTCCCGCTTGAACTTGGCGGCAATCGCCTGCCGCAATTCGGGGATACCTTCGACCGCGGTATATTTGGTTTCGCCGCGCTTGATCGCGGCTATGGCCGCTTCCTTGATATTGTCCGGCGTATCGAAATCCGGCTCGCCAGCGCCAAGGCCGATCACATCGCGCCCGGCGGCTTTGAGATCGCGCGCCTTTTGCGTCACCGCGATGGTGGGGGACGGCTGGATGCGGTTCAACGATTCGGCGAGGAAACCTGGCGGCAAGGAAGACATGGCAAATCCCATAGAATTCGAGTGCTTGGGTATAATCCGCCAGCCTTTTCGTGCAAGGGCGGGAACGTCACATCAGCTATGCGTTCTCCAAGACAAGGCCTTATTCTGCTCCAGCCTGAGCCCCGAGTCGGAGGAGGAAGCCCATGCGCCAGCCTGCCCTCAAATTTTCAGCAGCAACCGGTCTGGTTGTGGCCCTCATGCTCCTTGCCGCCTGTAGCCGCCCTGCCCCGCCTGTGGGCCGGTGGGAGGGCAGCTATGAAAGCCCCACCACCATCGTCGCGGCCTGGCTGGAAATCGGCAAAACGGGGCTGGTCCGGGCCAGTGCCCCCAACACGACGGACATCCCGCCGGAGGCAGGCGATGCGGAGCGCCAATCCATTCGGGCCGAAATGATCGGCCGGTTGGCGGCCGGTTGGGGTAGCATAGAACCGCGCAAAATGGATTTCGACGGCCGGACCTTTCGCAAACCCGGTGGCATTGCCCCCCAAATGAAATGGGACGCGAAGAAAAAGCAAATGACGCTGGTGCTCTATCTGGGCGCGAACCCTGCGCTCGGCGTTCCGTTACGCCGTGTGGAGGCATTCAGCGAAAACCCGTTCGTGCACACACCCTAAGCCCATTTGTGGAAAGCGAAAAACGCGGCGCAAACGAGAAAGCCGAAAGCCACCAAATCATTCCACTTCAGGGCCTCCCCCAGATAGGTCACCGAGAACACGCCGAATACGACCAGTGTGATGACCTCTTGCAACGTCTTGAGTTGCGCCGCCGAATAGACCTGATGGCCATAATGATTGGCGGGCACCGCAAAACAATATTCAAAAAACGCGATTCCCCAGCACACCGGCACCAATAGCCAGAGCGAGGTATTGGGGAACTTGAGCTGGCCATACCAGGCAAAAGTCATGAACACATTTGAGACACACAAAAGCAGCAAGGGCGCGACCGCGGGCCAGGACATAAATTCTCCTTTACATGACGTTGGAGCTTGATAACGCGCAACAATTAGCGTTTGGCAAGGGATACAAATTTAGCAAGGTGTAGAGTGTTTTAGAGCCCATAATGCCTTGGAAATACCTTATTCCCGCCATGGACCATTTGCGGCTTTCATGCAACAATCTATTGCTAAATAAGGGGAGGGACTTATGAAATTGCGTACACGCTCTGCAAAATATCTTGGCATTTCGGGGCTCGGATTTCTGGGCCTTCTTTTCATCACACCGGCCAGCGCGTCTGTCACTGTGCTTGGTACGGGTGCTGCTTCCGACTGTTACAAGGCGGCGGAATTTGAAGGCGATCCGATCAAGGGTGTTTCCACCTGCTCGGCAGCGCTCGAAAACCTTACGCTGTCCGTCCAGGACCGCGCCGCCACGCTGATCAATCGCGGCATTCTCAAAGGCCGTATCGACGATCTGCATGGGGCTTTGGCCGATTACAATGCGGGCATCAAACTGAACGACAAACTTGGCGAAGGCTATGTGGATCGTGGCGCAGTGCTGATTTCGCTGCACCGCTATCAGGCAGCCCTTTCCGATATCTCCAAAGGCATCGAACTGGGCGCCTCCAAGCCCGCCGTTGCCTATTATGACCGTGCGATTGTCAATGAAGCGCTCGGCAACACTCGTGCCGCTTATGAAGACTTCCAGAAGGCGCTGGAAATCGACCCCAATATGGGGCTCGCCAGTATGCAGCTTGAACGCTTCAAGGTCGTCCGCAAGGGTGGCCGCGGCGGCGCCTGATCTGCAATCAACTGCCAGCAGGATCGGGCCGTGTCCCCACACGGCCCGATTTTTTTTTGGCCTTATCGCCCTAATTTTTCAAAGGCTTGGCAATGGCGGCCCGCAAAATCTTCGCGACAGGCCGCATCCTTCAGCTTCGCGACACCTTGTTACAACTAAGTGGGGGCGTTGCCCTTCCCTGAAGCGGCGCTGATACGCAGATTAGGTAGGCACCGCCGACACCCCGGCGCGGGAGACAGGTATGACGACGACCGACGCAACACCGGACACCAAAACAGCAGGCATTGCCGCCCGCGCCCACGTGGCGGATGCTGGCACACGCGGGTTTGCCGCCTTGCGTAAGCGCCCACTGCTCAGCGCCGCGATTGCCGTGCTGATTGTGGCTGGCGGCTGGTATTTGCTGACCTCCGGCTCGGCGGATGACGGCGCGGTACTCACGGTCCCTGTGACGCGCGGTGACATTGAAAACAGCGTGACTGCGCTCGGCAATATTCAGCCGCTGGAATTTGTCGATGTCGGCGCACAGGCGACGGGTCAGCTCAAAACCCTCACTGTGGACATCGGCTCCGAAGTGACCAAGGGGCAGTTGCTGGGTGAGATTGATCCACTCATCGCCAAGGCCAAGGTGGATGTCGATCAGGGCAACCTTGCCAACCTTCAGGCCCAGTTGCAGGACAAGCAGGCGCAAGCTGCGCTGACCAATGCCAATCTACTGCGCCAGAAACGACTGATGGCGGCCAATGCTACTTCAGCCTCCGAATATGACGCGGCCAATCAAGCGGCAAAATCTGCCATTGCAGGGATCGCTTCGTTGAAAGCGCAGATTTCCGCCTCTCAATCGCAGCTCAACGGCGATCTGGTGACGCTGGGCTATACAAAAATCGACGCGCCGATGACTGGCACCGTTGTTTCGGTCGCGATCAAACAGGGACAGACGATTAACTCCGTGCAGCAGGCCCCCATTATCCTGCGTATCGCCGACCTCAACACGATGCAGGTGCAGACGCAGGTGTCTGAAGCCGATGTGCCGAAGCTCAAGGTTGGAATGTCTGCTTATTTCACCACCCTCGGCAATCCGGGCCGCAAATGGTATGGCACACTTGCGCAAATTCAGCCCACCCCCACCGTCACCAACAATGTCGTGCTTTATACGGCGACCTTCAACGTCGCCAATCCAGACCATGCGTTGATGACGCAAATGACAACACAGGTGTTCTTCATCATCAATTCCGCCAAGAACGCGATTGTGGTGCCGGTTGCCGCCTTGCGCGGCGGGCGCGGCAAGGCATGGACACCGGGTATGAAAAACGCACATGTTTTGGTTGCGAGCGCGGCTGGCAAGCCCGAACGGCGGAAAGTCACGGTCGGCGTCAGCAACCGTGTGTCGGCGGAAATCACCTCCGGTCTTGAAGTCGGCGAGAGCGTTGTTGCGGGGCGCAAGTCGCAGACGAGCCAGAGCGACACGTCGCGCCGTGCGCCCGGCGGCGGCCGACGCATGGGCGGCATGGGGCGGCTCTGATGAAATCCCGCCAGCCGCTCATCTCGCTACGGGATGTGGACAAAACCTTTGTCACCGGGGGAGGCGAAGTGCAGGTGCATGCGCTTCAGGGCGTGACGTTGGACATTTATCCCGGCGAATTTGTTGCCATCATCGGCCAGTCCGGCTCGGGCAAGACGACGCTGATGAATATTCTGGGCTGTCTCGATAAGCCTACCAGCGGCGCCTATGTCTTTGCGGGGCATGATGTGGCCGATCTTGACCGCGACCAACTGGCCTGGCTGCGGCGCGAAGGGTTTGGCTTTGTCTTCCAAAGCTACAATCTCATCGGTACCGCCAGTGCTGCCGAGAATGTTGAGATTCCTGCAATCTATGCGGGGCTTTCGCTTGGCGAGCGTCATGCCCGCGCGAAAAACCTTCTCACCATGCTTGGCCTTGCCGAACGGCTGCACCATAAACCCAGCCAGCTTTCCGGCGGTCAGCAGCAGCGCGTCTCCATTGCGCGGGCGCTGATGAATGGCGGGCGCACCATCCTTGCAGACGAACCGACTGGCGCGCTCGATTCCAAAAGCGGCGCGGAGGTTATGGCGCTGCTGGAAGACCTGGCGGCCAACGGCCACACGGTCATCCTCATCACCCATGATAAATCTGTCGCCGCGCATGCCCGCCGCGTTATCGAAATCAGCGATGGGCACATCGTCTCGGATTCCGGGTCTGACAAAACGCATGGCGCGGAGGCGGCCCCCACGCCGCCCCTCGCCGCAGACGAAAAAACCGGTTGGACCCTGCAAGGTTTAAGCGAAGCCACCAATATGGCGCTGCGCTCCTTGCGCTCCAACATTTTCCGCACGGTGCTCACTCTGCTTGGTATCGTGATCGGGGTCGGCTCAGTCGTTGCCATGATGGCGCTTGGCGAAGGCGCCAAGCAGCAGGTGGTGGAGCAGATTGGGTCCATGGGCACCAACCTGCTGACGGTACGCCCCGCTGGACGTAATATGCGCGGCTATAACGGCTCTATCGCCACGCTCACGCCGCAAGATGCGCAGGCGCTGGCGAAGCTGCCAAATGTCGCCGCCGCTGTGCCGGAAATTACCGGTAACGCGACAGTGCGGCTCAACGATGTTGACTATCAGACCCAGATCGACGCCACGATCCCCTCTTATGCCACGGTGAAGAACTGGGCCGTGGACAGCGGCACCTTTCTCGATGACGCGGATGAGGCGAGCTATGCCTCGGTTGCGGTGCTTGGCCAGACGGTGGTGCAAAACCTTTTGCCCAATGGCGGCAATCCGATTGGCCAGTATGTTCTGATCAACAATGTGCCATTTCAAGTCATTGGCGTAATGGCGAGCAAGGGCGCCACCGGTTTTGGCGCGGATGCCGATGACGTGATTTTCGTTCCGCTCAACACCGGGATGTTGCGTGTGTTCGGCCAGCAATTTGTGCGCTCCATCACGATCTCCGTCAGCGATCTGTCGGCGATGGATCAGGTACAGGAACAGGTGACCCAGACCCTGCTCGCACGCCATAATGGGCAAGAAGACTTTCAGATTCGCAACATGACCGAATTGCTGGACACCATCACCAGCGCCCAGAACACGCTCACCATACTTCTTGCCTCGGTCGCAGCCATATCGCTGCTGGTGGGGGGCATTGGGGTGATGAACATCATGCTGGTCAGCGTGACAGAGCGGACCCGCGAGATTGGCATTCGCATGGCCACAGGCGCCCGGACCCGTGATATTCTGCAACAATTCCTCACTGAGGCCACCGTGGTTTCCGGTATTGGCGGGGTGGCGGGTGTTTTGGGCGGAGTGGGAACAGGGTTGATAATACAGGCGTTTGGAACTCCAATAGCCTTTACTGGGATGCCAATGGTGCTGGCGTTCACCTGCGCCGTGGCGACGGGGCTTGTGTTCGGCTTCGCACCGGCTATGAAAGCAGCACGGCTTGACCCCGTCGTAGCCCTCGCAAGCGAGTGATTTTAATGACCCGATTTTTAATGTCCTCATCTGTTGGTGTGTTGGCGCTTGTTGTCGCTGGCTGCGCCACGCCCGTGCCACAGGCCCTCAAGCCGACCGATGTGCCGGTCAGCTTTAGCGCGCCGATCATTGCCGATGCCGCGGTCTGGCCGCAGGCGCAATGGTGGAACAATTTCAGCAGCCCCGAATTGGCCTGGCTTGTTTCCACGTCGCAGGCCAATAACCTTGACATCGCTGCCGCCTATGCCCGCGTGCTTCAGGCGGATGCGCAAGCCGGTATTGCCCGGTCCTCACTCTTTCCCACCCTCACCGGCGGGTTTGATGCCAACCGGCAAGGCGCGCAAGTGCGCAACACCGCAGGCGCAGCGACCGGCTTTGCCCATTCCAACAGCTTCAACCTTGGCCTCGATGCGAGCTATCAGCTCGATATTTTTGGCCGCAATCGCAACGCCTATTTCTCTGCCGAGGATTTGTTGCGCTCCAGCCGGTATGCGCAACAGACGGTGGCGTTGACGGTGCAATCCAACACGGCGAGCGCCTATGTGAATGTGCTGGCCCTGCGCGAGCGCATCAAGATCGCGCGCGAGAATGTGGATGCCATCAACCGCGTTCTTGAGATCGTGCGCGCCAAGGTTCAGAACGGTGTCTCTTCCAATCTCGATCTGGCACAGGAGCAGGCGCAGGTTGCCGCCCAGCAGGCGCAGATTCCGGGCCTTGTCCAGCAGGAGCGTGAAGCGCGCTATTTGCTGGCCGTTCTGATTGGCCGCGCACCCGAAGGTTTTGATGTCAACGCACAGACGATGGAGGGGGTGAAGCCGCCGCCACTGCGCCCGGGCACACCATCGGAGCTGTTGCTGCGCCGCCCCGATGTTGCGCAGGCCGAAGCGGCGCTGGCCGCCGCCCATGGCAATGTGGATGCGGCGCGCGCCGCCTTCTTCCCGCTTGTGGGGCTTAGCGGTTCCGGCGGATTTGCCAGCGGCGCCGTCAACACGCTGTTCAATGGATCGACCCTTTTGTATTCGGTTGGCGCCTCGGTGCTGCAAACCATTTTTGACGGTGGCCGCATCGCATCCCAAAGCGATCTGGCTAAAGCTCAGCAACTTGAGATGATCGCGACTTATCGCAGTTCGGTGCTCAACGCTTTTACCGATGTGGAATCGGCCCTTGGGCGCGTGTCTTCGCTGGCGGATCAAGAGCATTACCTGAAGATCACGGTTGATAATGGACGTGAAGCATTGCGCATTTCCGAAATTCAGTATCGCGAAGGCGTAGCTGATCTGCTTGTGGTGTTGCAGGCACAGCAGACACTTTTCAGCGCCGAAGACCAGTTGGTGCAGACACGCCTTGCGCGCCTGCAAGCCAATGTCGGTCTCTACCAGGCTCTTGGCGGCGGCTGGACGCAGGAAGCCAAGGCCAACACCCAATCCTGGCCGGTCAGCGTGACGCCTCCGGCGCTTCCCGCGCCGAAATAAAACGAATACGGGCGGGCCAATTAACCCCGCCCGTATTGCTTTAACTGTGGCCCAACACCGGATGCGGCGTGTAGGGCGCGGCCAGCGCTTTCAATTCGTCATCGGTAAGCTTCAACGATGCTGCGGCTACCGCGTCTTCGAGATGTTGCGGCTTTGAGGCGCCGACAATGGGCGATGTTACGCCGGGCTGCGCCAGCAACCAGGCCAGCGCAACTTGCGCATTGGGGATGGCGCGTTCGCGCGCGATCTCGCTCACGTGGTCAACCACCGCGAAATCGCCATCGTTATAATAGAGCTGATGGGCGAAGGCATCGCTTTTGGCGCGAGTGGTTTCACCCTTGTCCTGACGACGGCGATTGCCTGCCAGAAAGCCGCGCGCCAGCGGGCTCCACGGAATGACGCCGATGCCTTCAGCACGGCACAGCGGCAGCATTTCGCGCTCCTCCTCGCGATACACGAGGTTGTAGTGGTTTTGCATCGAGACGAATTTCGTTTTGCCCATCGCCGCGGCGGTTGAAAGATATTTGGCGAATTGCCAGGCATACATTGAAGACGCACCGATATAGCGGGCCTTGCCTGCTTTCACGACATCGTGCAGCGCCTCGATTGTTTCCTCTATTGGAGTGCCGTAGTCGAAGCGATGGATTTGATAGAGATCGACATAGTCCATCTTCAGCCGCCGAAGCGAATTGTCTATCGCATGCATAATGTGCTTGCGCGAAAGCCCGCGTTCGTTCGGACCATCGCCCATTGCGTTGAAGACTTTGGTTGCCACCACAAGATTTTCTCGCGACGGTCCGAAATCGGCGAGCGCCTTGCCGACCACCTCTTCGGACGCCCCAACCGAATACATATCTGCCGTATCGAAGAAGTTGATGCCCAATTCGAGCGCGCGCTTGATGAAGGGGCGGGAGGCATCTTCATCCAGCACCCAGTCGCGCCATTTGGGCGAGCCGTAGGTCATAGTCCCCAAGCAAATGCGCGAGACTTTCAACCCTGTTTTTCCGAGCCGGACATAGTTCATGGTAAAATTCCTTGCGAATATTTCGGGTCGAACATACCCCAATTCGATCTTGCAGATGACAGAGGACGGCCATTTGAATTACACGCTTATGTGCGCGGCGCTCACACAGGCAGGCGGGTTAGGGTGCCTGCTGTAACCGGGCCAGGGCACCGCCAAGGGGCGAAATGCTGTTTTCAGGGCCAGTTTTGGGACAAGACATAAATAAACGGAGCGAATGTGAAGTTTCCGAGTTCCCACTTGTGGCAAGATATGTGTCAGTACTCGCCCCGATAACGCCTCCCACCTGAGATTTGAGACGCATGGTAACCCTCTCCGATGTTCGCCCTGTGGAAGAACGCGCCTGGTTCAAAACAGAACAGCGCAAGAACGTCTTCCACTTTGTCGTCGGCGGGGACTGGACCCTTCCTGAAGCGCCCCGGCTTGATCCCAAATTGCGGGCGCTTGATCTGAGCAAGGCCACCGAGGCCGAAATTGATGGACGCGGGCTTGAAAAGCTGGACAGCGCGGGGGCCTGGCTTCTGTTGCGCACCAAGCGGGCTCTGGAGGGGGCAGGCGCGAATGTGCGTTCCTTCGTGATCCCCGAAAATTATGGCCCTCTCTTTGGCACGCTGGAGCGCGAGCACAACGCCCCCCCAACCAGGGAGCCCGTTGACCAACCCTTTCTCTATCGCCTCGGGCGAGGGTTCATGGAGACGATGAGCCAGGGCTATCAGATGCTGGGTTATCTTGGCCGCGTCACGGTGGAGACGGTTCAGACCATTGGGCCACAGAAAAAACTGCGCTGGAAAGCCTTTATCCATCAGGTGGAAGAAACCGGCATCAACGCTCTGCCGATTGTGGGGCTGCTCTCCTTTCTCATTGGTGTGGTTCTGGCCTATCAGGGTGCGGACCAATTGCGCCGGTTTGGCGCCGAGATTTTCACCATCAATCTTCTGGGTGTTTCCATCCTGCGCGAAGTCGGCGGGTTGATAACCGCGATTATCATTGCCGGTCGCTCCGGCTCGGCCTTTACCGCCCAGATTGGCACCATGCGCGTCAACGAAGAAATCGACGCGATGCAAACCATTGGGCTCAACACCGTTGATGTGCTGGTCATTCCGCGTGTCGCAGGGCTGGTGGTGGCACTGCCTTTTTTGACCTTTTATGCCGATGTCATGGCGATGCTGGGCGGCGCGATGATGTGTTATTTCGATCTCGGCATCACGTTTCCGGTTTTTCTGCGTCAGTTGCAGGGGGCCATCACCATGGAAACCTTTCTTGTTGGCATGGTGAAAGCGCCGGTCTTTGCTTTTGTCATCGCGCTGGTAGGTTGTTTTGAAGGGCTGAAGGTTGAACGCAATGCCGAAAGCGTGGGGCGGTTGACGACGCGCTCTGTGGTTGAATCTGTCTTCTTCGTTATTGTGATTGATGCGGGATTTTCGGTCATGTTTTCCATTTTGGGCATTTGAAATTGAGCGAACCCGGACAGACCAACGACGCATCTGACGATGCCGTGATCAGCGCCCAGGGCGTTGTGAACGGATTCGGCAATCGCATTATCCACGACCATATCGACTTTGAGGTGCGGCGCGGCGAGGTGATGGGCGTGGTTGGTGGATCGGGTTCGGGAAAATCGGTTCTCCTGCGCACCATCATTGGGCTTAATCGCCCACGGGAAGGCAGCATCAAAGTGTTTGGCCAGACTGTGGATGATGCCGATAACACCTCCATGCGGGCGCTCCAGATGCGTTGGGGGGTGCTGTTTCAGGAAGGTGCGTTGTTCAGTTCGCAAACTATTGCCGAGAACATTCAGGTTCCCTTGCGCGAATATACGCAAATGAGCCAATCGCTGATGAACGAAATCGCCTCTCTGAAACTCTCCATGGTTGGGTTACCAGAAGATACGGCGTGGAAATATCCTTCTGAACTTTCGGGTGGGATGAAGAAACGCGCGGGGCTTGCCCGTGCGTTGGCGCTTGATCCTGAGCTCCTGTTTCTGGATGAGCCCACTGCCGGGCTGGACCCCATATCGGCGAGTAACTTCGATGTTTTGTTGCGGGATTTGCAAAAGAGCCTTGGCCTCACGGTCTTTATGGTCACCCATGACATTGACACGTTGCGCGCGACAACAGACAGAATTGCTGTTCTCGTTGACAAGAAAATCAAGATCGGAACGATCGCGGAGTTACGCAAAGACGACAATCCGTGGATCAAAGAATATTTCTCCGGAACGCGCGGCCGCGCGGCGCTGGATTCTTAGGAAGGGCCGGTCATGGAAACCAAAGCCAATTATGCTGCCGTAGGCGCCTTTGTACTGGCCTGCATCATAGGCATCGTAATCACGATTCTCTGGCTCGCCGGTGCGCAATACAGCCACGAGTTTGAAACCTATCGCACCTATTTTACCGGCTCGGTCACCGGCCTCGGCAATGGCACCAAGGTTCGCTATAACGGGATTGACGTGGGACGTGTGCAGGCCGTGGATTTTGACCCGGATGATCCCAAACGTGTGATCGCCACCTTGCAGATCAAACCGGACATCAAAATTCACGAGGACTCCCTTGCAAGTATCGCCAGCGAAGGGTTGACCGGCGGCACCTATGTTGAAATTGACGGTGGCAGCAAAAATTCGCCGCTGGTCACCGCCAAACCGGGCGAGCGTTACGCCACAATTCATTCGCGGCCCTCGACCATCCAACAGCTTGTGGAAAGCGCGCCGCAAGTTGTCGCCAAATTGAACAAAATCAGTGATGCGTTGATTGAGGTTTTGAACCCACAGAACCGCCGCGCCATTGGCGAAACGCTGGAAAACTTGCGCCAGACCACCGCCGTTCTTCAGAGCCGCTCATCCGATATTGATACCACCCTGAAAAATCTCGCATTGGGGACACAGAAACTGAGCTCGGCGCTAGATCAGATGGAGACGACACTTGGCACCGTGAATCTTGCGGCACAGGATGCGGATGTGGCCATCAAAGATTTCGGCAAAGTTGCCAAGAACGCCCATGAATTCATCACCGGCTCTGACCTTGCCCAATTTGGCCAGCTGGTTGGCAGTACACATCGCCTTGTCGACAGCCTTACTCGCCTCACCAACAAGCTCAACGGACAACCAACGCAATTGTTGTTTGGTGATCGCCGCGAAGGATACACACCCAAATGAGCGCGAAACATTCTAATTTCAGAAAATCCCATTTGATTGCACTTGCCCTCGTTGCGCTGCTTGGCGCCGGGTGTAGCGGCAGCATTGTCGGGCCGGGGGCAGCGCCGCAGCTTTATCTTTTGCGCGCCGCTGCAAACGCCACCGAGGGGCCCAAAGTGACATGGGCGCTCAGCGTTACCCAACCAGAGGCGACCGACAATCTGGATACGCAGCGGATTGCCCTTTTCAACCCGCCAACGCGGATGGACTATTATGCCAACGCGTCGTGGCCGGACCGCTTGCCTGCACTGGTGCAGAGCGCAACCGTTCAGGCCTTTGAGCAAAGCGGGCGCATTGTTGGCGTTGCATCCGACGATGCGGGCCTTAAATCCGACTATACATTGCAAATTGCGTTGCGGGATTTTAATGCGGTTTATGCAAGCCCCGACGCCGTTCCGACCTTCAGAATTCATCTGACCGCCAAACTTGTCCGCACCAGATCGCGTGTCATTGTGCAGACGCTCGACGTGGTCCAGGATGTGCCTGCGGGGGCCAATACGGTTGACAATGTGGTGATTGCCGCCAATCAGGGGTTGAGCGCGGCGCTCAAGCAGATTGTGGACTGGGCGCTTGCTGCGCCGCCATTGCCGCCCCCTGCCCCGGCCAGCTAAGTCTGGCGCGCCGCCCGACGATTCTCCGTAGCGCTCCATGATTTTCAGCTCTTATCCCTATCTGGTCTTTCTTGCGCTCACGCTTGTCGTTTTTTGCGCATTGGAAGACCGGCTTCCGGGCTTGAAGCGGACATTTCTGCTGCTCATCTCGCTGGTATTCTACGCCTGGTGGCGCGTTGATTTTCTGGCGTTGTTGCTCGGTTCGACCTTCATCAATTTTGCTATCGGCAGCGCGATTACCCGACGTTTCGCGCAAGGGCGCAGTACGCGGGCGCTGCTGGTTGCGGGGTTGGGCGTTAATCTGGCGCTGATTGGCTGGTTCAAATATGCCGGGCTTTTTGCTGCCACAGCCAATGACCTTTTGGCGCTCGGCGTTCCTATTCCGCATTTGTTTTTGCCGTTGGCGATCTCCTTTTTCACCTTTGAGCAGATCAGTTACCTTGCGGATGCTGCCGGGGGGCGGGCACCGCGGTATAGCCTGATTGATTACACGTTGTTTGTCAGCTTCTTCCCGCACCTGATTGCTGGGCCGATTATTCGGCACAATGACCTTATTCCGCAATTTGCACGCATCCGTTCTGCTGACGAGCGTAGCGATGATATTGCGGTGGGTACGACGCTGTTCACCATTGGTCTCGCCAAGAAAACTTTGATTGCGGACAATCTTGCCCCGTTTTCGGATGCGGTCTTTCTCGCGACGCAGCACGGTGCCGCGATCAGCATGTCTGATGCCTGGATGGGCACGTTGTTTTTTGCCTTTCAAATTTATTTCGATTTCTCTGCCTATAGCGATATGGCGCTTGGCTCGGCCTGTATGTTTGGCATTCGTCTGCCGATGAATTTCAATTCGCCGTATAAGGCTGCCAGCATTATTGAGTTCTGGCGGTTGTGGCATATCTCGCTTTCGACCTTTCTACGGGATTACCTCTACATCCCGCTTGGTGGAAACCGGTTCGGCAGCTTCCGCCGTTATGCCAATCTTTTTATCACGATGCTGCTGGGCGGCCTTTGGCATGGGGCGAACTGGACCTTCATGATCTGGGGGGCGTTGCATGGCGTCTACCTCATCATCAATCATGCGTGGCGAAAATTTGCCCGTGCCTTCAATCTTACCGCGCCCCCAGCCCTTCAACCTTTTGCACATGCGCTTTCGGTGCTTATTACCTTCACTGCCGTTGTCTTCGCCTGGACTGTGTTTCGGGCCGGGGATTTTTCCAGCGCGCACCGGCTTGTTTCTGCGATGGTGGGCATGGGCGGGGAAAGCCATCTTTTGACATTTGGGCCGCTGGCGATGGGTGCATTTGCAACCTTGTTTGCCCTTGTCTGGCTTGCGCCCAACAGTATGGAAATTACATGGCGGCTGAAACCGGCGCTCGAAACGCGTTACAAGGATGCGGGCTTGCGTAAGACACGCTGGCAGTGGGCACCCAGCAAGGCATCGGCGATTGGCTTTGGGCTTTTGTTTATTGTCAGCGTCATGGCGCTTTCCAATCTCAGTCCCTTCATCTATTTCCAATTCTGATGGACAGTCGGCGTTATCTCCTGTGGTTTTTTGGCGTTGCCGGGGCGCTGGTGACGGCGGCGGTTGCGTTTAATGCTTTGGCGGACGCGTATATTCTGCGCCACCGGGCGGGGGCGAGTGTGCAACTTGTTTCGGGTTTTGAGCGCGTGCTCAAGCCTGCGTGGCTGGCCTCGCTCAAGCCATCAATGGTGTTTATCGGATCCAGCCGTGCGCGGATCGCGTTTGACCCTACGCTGGTTGATCCGGTGTTTGGCGTTAGAAGTTTCAACTATGGTGTTTCCAGTGCGTCGGCCTATGAGACACGGCGGTATATTCAGGATGTCGCTCACCAGCCTTTTGTTAAAACCATTGTTGTTGCGCTTGATGCTTTCACCTCCGGCAGCGCGGCCCAGCCTTATGGGGGCGGGTTTGATGAGTTGCGGCTTTCGGTGACGGCTGCGGGCACTCCTACGCCGCGCCGCGATTTGTGGTTGTTCACCGCGCGTTATCTCAGCGGCGGGGCGCTTGGTATGCACGGACTTGGTGTTTGGCTGCTTGCGCAGCTTGCACCGGGTGAATTGGCGGCTGATCGGCCGGATGTTTTTCCCGAATATGGCCATATGACGCCTGCGAAATTCGCTCACGAACTGACCCGTCGGGCGGAACGCACCATGCGGATGACCGGATGGCAAAGGGAGCAGCTTGATGCATCGCTTGCGGCGCTGTGCTCGTCTTCCGCTCAGGTGTATTTCTATTTTCCGCCCGACAATATGGCGCTTATTGCGCATTACCGGGCCAATGACTCCCAAGGGTTTTCTGCGTTCAAACATGCTGTCCAAGCGGACGTTGCAAGGCACAATGCGATGTGTAGCAACAAGGTTCGGCTGTTTGATTTTATGAACGAAAACAGCATTACACGCGATGATGCTGCGGCGCGTGGGCGGCCGAGCCCTTATTATCTTGATCCCATTCACATTCGCCCGCCGACGGGGCTGTTGCTGCTTCAGCAGATGTTGCGTGGGCATGGTGTTATCGGCACTGAGGTGAAGACGCAATAAAGGCGGCAGATTTCTCTGCCGCCTTTTGCTTGTGTCCGTGCTTACCAATTTTTCGTGATGCGGATGCCGAAGAGGCGCGGGTCGGTCACGAAGACGTTGGTGGTCAGGGCCGTATCGTCCGAGTTCAGGAAGGCGCCGGTGATGGCGGTTTTGTCGAACACGTTCTTGATATAGGCCATGGCCTGCCAGCCATCCTGATTGGTGAAGATCAACGTCATGTTGACGTTGGTGTAGCCATGGAGCTGGTCGTAAGGCTTGGAGTTGAAGATACGGGCGAAGGAATTTCCCTGCCAGTAGAAATCACCCCTGAGTGTGCCCACCCAATCTTCACTGAGCGGCATGCTGAACTGGGCGCCAGCAGACAGGGTGAAGGGTGGTGTGTTGGGCAGTTCGTTGCCGCCGACATTTTTGGCAAAGCCCTGGCCCTGATTGGGGAACACCTCTTCGTCAAATGGCCAATTGGGATTTTCGGTTGTGATGTCCGGTGTGATGTCCGGATAGCGGATAAGATTTGGAAACAGGGTGCCGGGGCAGAGACTGGCGAGTTGGAGATAATCATCGACACCATAGACTGAACGGTTCGCCGCAATATATTGCTCGACAACGGTTTTCTTGACGACGCAATTGTCTGGTAGCTGGACCCATGGTTTGACCACCATGTAATCGGTATGTCCGTTCAGCCGGTCCATCGGGTCGATGGAATATTGGTTGTCATCCAAGCGGCTGCCTTGATAGCCGCCGGCGAAGTTGAATCTCAGGCCCGGCGTTGGCTCCCAGGTTGCTTCCACTTCCGTGCCCCACACTTTGGCGTCGAAATTTTCGTTGACGGCGGTGCGGCTGCGGATCATCGAAATCTGGTAGTCTTTATAATCATAGTAGAAGGCGCCGCCATTCAGCGTCATCGCGCCATCAAGCAGGGTGTTTTTGGTGCCGACTTCAAACGCATTGACGAATTCAGGCTTGAAGGTTTGCGAATAGGGCAAGACCTGGTTCCAGGCGCGATCATTGAACAATGTTTCGGTGCTGAAACCGATGCCCGGCGGATTTGCGCCGCCGCCTTTATAGCCGCGTGCGTAGGATGCGTAGACAAGCGTTTGTTCGGTGAAATCTACTTTCGGCGTCCATTCCGCGTTCAGGCGGCCAGTTGCTTCACCCCAATGCTGCTTGATGTCGGGCAGGCTTGGGTAGCCCCGATCCACGGTGCCGCCCTGATAAAATCCGCTCGACAGCAGAAGCTGGGTGGGAACGGGTGTGAAATTTTTGCTGTCTGACGTGTAGCGCAAGCCCGCGGTGAGCTTCAAATCTGGCGCGATCTTGTAATAGACCTCGCCAAAGCCCGCCCAGGAATTGACGGTGTACGGGTTTTTGCTGCGGTAATAGTTGTGGCCTTCGCCGTCGATCTTGTCGATCGGATTGGGGTCTATGTAGAGGCAGCCTGCGCCATCGGGTGATCCGACCGGCACCTGACCGAGCGCATCGCGGAAGCAGGTATCGAGATTGGCGCTGTTGTTGCCGATGATGCCGTAGGATTGTGCGAGGGCCGACAGGACGTTGAAGATCACATAGTAATTTTCGACCGTGTGATAATGCAGGTAGTTGGCGCCGAGGCTGAAGTTGAGCGGGCCATCGAAATTGGAGGTCAGGCGCATTTCCTGAGAGAACTGCCAGCTTTTGGCTTCGGAAATGTCGAAGCCCGCGATGGTGTTGGAGCAGCCGAGTTGCGGATCGCAATAGATGCCGCCTGGCGTGATGGGATCTTCAAGGCCGGTGTAGGGCCACCCCGTTTCCAGGCCCTCCGAACTGTTGAAGATCGGCACGGTGTTGAAGCGGTTATAATCCTGCATCGAATAGTAGGTGTCTTTGTTGTAACCGGTCAGCGACGACAGAGTGAGGTCTGGCGCTAGTTTGACGTCTGCGTTGAATTCCAGCGTGTCGTTTTTCGAGTTGAACTTCGGATCCTTGATGGAGGCGATTTCGCGCATATTGGTGGATTGCATGCGGTTGCCATAGGGATCGACGCCGCGTTGAAGGATGTCTACTTCGTCATAGGTTCCGATTTTGTAGCCTAGACGGCCTGTCTGCTCACCTTCTGCTGCCAACACAAAATTGAGCGCGATGCCATTTGGAGTGCCGAACGCGCCTTTGTCATAGAGCGAGCCGGGCAAGCAGCCTTGGCTGAGGACACCGCGGGCCATGTTGTCGAGATTGGTCACGTTTCCGACCGAGTCCGGGCCTGCATCGTGATGGCAAAGCTGTTTGCCGGTGCGCGAGCGGTTATCGTCTTCCTGGAAATGTTCCCAGATCAGGTTGGATTTGAGCCAGCTTGTGGGATTGAAGGCGACGGTGGCGCGGCCTGACCAGAGATCGCGCCCATTCACCGCGTGCTCGGTAGTGAGGTTGTAATCATAGCCATCGCGCTTGGTCCATTCACCGGCGAGGCGGATGGCCAGACGATCTTCCATCACGGGGATGTTCAACATCGCTTCGAGGCGGCGGTTGTTGTAGTTGCCGACATCGACGGAGCCCATGGCTTCGTAGCGGTCAGTGGGTTTGGCGGAGATCACGTTGACGACGCCTGCGGTGGCATTACGGCCGTAGAGCGTGCCTTGCGGGCCGCGCAGCACTTCGACGGAGGATACGTCGAAGAATTCCTGCTCGAAGAAGTGGTTGCGGATGAAAGGCGTATCGTTGAACGCAACCGCGACGGCGGGATCGGTTGTCACCGAAATCGCCTGTGTGCCGATGCCGCGGATCTGGATGCTGTAGCCCGAGAAATTGGTTTTGGTGAAGGTGAGGTTTGGCACCGATTTTATGAGATCGGGGCCGCCTGCGATTTGTTGGGCAGTGAGCTGTTCCTGACTTAAGGCCGTGATGGCGATGGGGATGGACTGCACATCGCCGCCGCCGAGTTTGGACGAGGTGACGGTGACGGTTTCCACATTTGTGCGCGGCGCGGTTGCTTGCGCGAATTGCAGCGGCGAGGCTTCCGCTTCAGACGAGCGATTGTGCAGGACGACGATGGCGCCGGAATCTTTGCGCGTGGTGAAGCCGGTGCCGGAGAGGATGCGGTTGAGGGCGGCATCGGCAGAGATATCGGCTTTGATGCCGTTGGTGCGGGCGCCGCGCACCGCATCGGAACTGACAATGAGGGAGACGCCGGCCTGTTTGGCATAGGTGTCGAGCGCGGTTTTTAGGTCGCCGCCCGGAATATCGAATTCCATGGCGCTTGCCGGAAAGGCTGCCGCGGCGCAGGCCGTGGTGAGTAGTATTTTTTTGAAGCGGTTCATTTTTCCCCCTGTTATCCCGCGATTTGCGGACTTGAATATCAGCGTGACAGCAGCGTTTTGCCGTCCTGCTCGACGATGCGTAGTTCGAAAAGCTGGCGTGTGGCGCGGGCGAAGACGGTGACGTCTTCGCTCGGGAAGGTGCCGTTGATGCGCAAAGCTGCGATGGCGGGATCGGCGATGACGATCTTTTCCCGGTTGTAACGGTTGAACTCGGCGCTCGCCTCGGCCAGTGTTGTGTTGTCGAACACCAGCACGCCGCGCCGCCAGCCCAGATCCCGCACCAGTTCGCGTTCGGAATTGCGCGACACGATGATGGTGTTTTCTTTCGCCGTGACGGAATCGCCCGGTGCGAGCAGCAGCGGTTCGCGCATTCTGCCATCGGGCGCATCGAAGCGGATGCTGCCTTCGACCAGCAGGACCTTGAGACGTTTGGGTTCGCTGCGGATCAGGAATTTGGTGCCGAGATCGGTGACGCGGTGGTTGCCTACCATGACGATGAAGGGATGGGTATCGTTGTGGCGGACGTTGAAGAACGCTTCACCCTTGTCGAGCCAGACGATGCGGGTTTTGCCCTTGTCGGCAAAGCGCAACACCGTATCGGTGTTCATTTCGACGCTCGAACCATCGGCCAGTGCGAGGGTGCGCCGTTCACCAACCGCGGTTGTGTAGGTGGTGAGCGGGTCCGGTTTCTGGTTGAGGAACATGAGGCCGGAGCCCAGAGCTGCGACGACCACCACGGCGGCGGCGAACCGCGCGAGGAATGGCAGGCGGGTTGCGGCTGCGATGAGGCCGGAGGCTTGCGCTGGGCGGCGCAGGGCGCTGAGGCGATGGGCTCTGGTCCACGCAGCTTCCACCCGCAGATAAGCAATGCGGTTGGCGATGTCTGCGGCTTGCCATGCTATCAGCTCGGCCTCGTCGCTTGCGCTCCAGTCTTCGCGGTGGCGGCGTTCGAGCCAGTGCGCGGCGCATTGATCGGTGTCTCTTGCGCTGCTGCGCGTCGCGGCAGTCATCAGAGGTCTCCCTTTGTATCGGGTTCGCCATAGAGAAGGCGGGCGAGGCGATACATACCGTCGGTCAGATGGGTGGATACGGTGGCTTCCCCGATGCCGAGGCGGGCGCCGATTTCGCGGCGCGACAGCCCTTCGATGCGGCTGAGCACCACAACCTCGCGGCAACGGCGCGGCAGGCTGGCGATGGCGGCTTCCAGGCGGCGCAGCTCCTGCCGCGCGATCACGCTGCGGTCGGGGCCGGGTTCATCCACCGCGATGGCCAGCGTGTCGATATCGGCCACGCTTTCGATCGCCACCACCTGTTCGTGGCGCACCCGGTCGACCAGAAGATTATGCGCGATGGCAAAGACAAAGGGCTTTGCCGGGTGCGGTATCTTTTGTCTGGCAGCTTCGTACACGCGCACATAAACCTCTTGCCGAAGATCATCGGCTTCACTGGCGCTTCGCCGACTGCGAAGCAGGACATGCATCAGTGCCGCTTCGAGCGGCAGAACTTCCCGGATGAACCAGGCATCGACATCGGGCATGGTCATGCGGGCCGCCGGACCGGAAGGGTCGGCTGGGTCGCTTCTATGATCGTCTGCTTCAGTCATCCCCCCCGGAGCCTTTCCGCTCTTTCGAAGTCGATGCTACGCCCTCACCCAATGAAACGGATCAGCGGGGCGACCTTCGTAGTTTTTTCTCAAAAATAATTTGGCCCACCGCGCGCGGGTCCGCACCGGGGTGGCCCGGTCGGTTCGGCACGCAATTTTGGGGATGGGCAACTTTATAGGGAGGAGCGTTACGCTGGTCAAGGGATATTTTCATAAAACTGCAAGTATATGAATTTATACGTAAATCCTCCCTGCCCTGCGGCGGGTCTGGGCACGCGTTTGTGCTTGATTGACAGCGCCTGCGCACACCGAGATTGTTCGAAAGCTAATGATTTGCCTGAGGATGGGACATGGCCGCTGAAGATGTGACCGCCGGGGGTGGGGTGCGCAGTCTGCGCTATCGCAATCGCTTCACCGCCGCCTTTGCCGCCTCGCTGGGCATGGGGACAGGGGTGGGGTTGTTCGTCGCCTCCATCACCTTTTTCATCAAGCCGCTTTATGCGGAATTCGGCTGGACCCGCAGCGATATTGCGGCGGCCTCTGCTGTGGGCTTTGCCTCGGCGCTGACGGCCCCGTTCATTGGCATGTTGGTGGACCGTTATGGCGCGCGGCGCATGGCGCTGGCCGGGGTGGCGGTGATGCTGCTGGGCTATGTGGCGCTTTCGCTGATGACGGGGTGGATCTGGAATTATTATCTCATCACGCTGTTTCTTTCTGTCGCCGGGCCTGCGGTGGGGGCGATGACCTTTACCAAGGTTGTTGTTGGCTGGTTTGAGCGCAATCGCGGGCTGATGATCGGCATCACCATGAGCGGGGTTTCGCTCGTCACCATCTTCACCGCCCCAGCTCTGCAATATGTCATTGCCCATTGGGGCTGGCGCATGGGCTATCTGTTTTTGGGCGCGGTGACGCTGGGGATTGGACTGCCGATTTTGCTGGCGTTTCTGTATGAAAAGCGCCTGCCCGGTGCGGTGGACACCTCGAAGGCGGCTGTTGCCGCGGCACGGGCCCAGGCCAGGAAGGACATGCCCTCTATCCGCCCGGCCTTGCGCGATCCGCGGCTGTGGCTGCTGATCCTTTCGGCCTTCGCGGCCAATATTCCGATTGGGGGGCTGGCTTTGCAGCTTCAGCCTTTGCTCACCGACAAGGGGATTGATGGGCAAAGCGCGGCATTGCTGGGCTCGGTGTTCGGGATTTCGGTGGTGGCGAGCCGGTTATGTGCCGGTGTGCTGCTCGACCGTTTTTGGGCGCCGGGTGTTGCCTTTGTGACGCTGGCGCTGCCCGCGATTGGGGTGTTGCTGCTGATAGGCACCGGGCAGCCCCTTTATGTAACGGCGATTGGTGTTGTGATGCTGGGGCTGGCGCAAGGGGCGGAGGGCGATCAGGTCGCTTTTTTTGTGGCGCGATTGTTCGACTTGCGAATCTATTCGCGGGTCTTTTCCGTTTTGATGGTGTGTATCAGCGCCTCGCTTGGCGTGGGCGGGATTGTGTTTGGTCTGACCTTCGACAAGACCGGGAATTACGATCTGGTGCTGTATGGCAGCAGTTTCTCCTTCGTGTTTGCCGGGGCCTGTATGCTGGTTCTGGGCTGGTCGCGGCGTTATCGCGAGGCGGCGGCGGTTTAGAACTGACATATTGTCATTTGGCCGGGAATAGTGGACACTCCTGCCTGAATTTGAGGCGGATCGGTGCCCATGGAACATTTCGACGTCATTATTGTGGGGGCCGGACTTTCCGGTATCGGGGCTGCTTATCATTTGCAGACCGGTGCGCCGAAGAAGAGCTATGCCGTTCTTGAAGGGCGTGAGGCGATTGGCGGGACGTGGGATATTTTTCGCTATCCCGGCATCCGCTCTGATTCCGACATGTATACGCTGGGCTATTCGTTCAAGCCGTGGCGTGAGGCCAAGGCGATTGCCGATGGCTCATCCATTCGCAACTATGTATGCGAGACGGCGCGCGAAAATGGCATCGACAAGAATATCCGCTTTAGCCATCAGGTGAAGCGCGCAAGCTGGTCTACGCCCGATGCGCGGTGGACGGTGGAGGCCGAGGTGGGGCAGGAGAAGCGCGTTGTGCGCTACACCTGCAACTTCATTTATATGTGCAGCGGCTATTACAGCTATGCGGGCGGCTATACGCCGGAATTTGCGGGGCGCGAAGATTTCAAGGGCGAGATTGTTCACCCGCAGAAATGGCCCGAAAATCTCGACTACAAGAACAAGCGCGTGGTGGTGATTGGCAGCGGGGCGACCGCTGTGACGCTGGTGCCGGAAATGGCGAAGGAGGCGGCGCAGGTTGTGATGTTGCAACGTTCGCCGACCTATGTGGTTTCGCGCCCCGGCGAGGATGCGTTTGCCAATTGGCTGCGGCGCAACCTGCCCGCCAAGCTGGCTTATGGCATTGCGCGCTGGCGCAATGTGGTGATGAGCCTGGCCTTTTTCAAACTGGCGCGCGCGCGGCCTGAGCGGGTGAAAAAGGGGCTACTCAAGCTGATCCGCAAGGAGCTGGGGCCTGATTACGATGTGCAGACACATTTCACGCCGCGCTATAACCCGTGGGATCAGCGTTTGTGCCTGGTGCCGGATAATGATCTGTTCACCTCGCTCAAGAGCGGGCGGGCATCGGTTGTTACCGATCATATTGAGCGCTTTACGCCCACCGGCATTTTGCTGAAATCGGGCAAGGAGATTGCGGCGGATATTATTGTCACCGCGACGGGGCTTCAGGTGGAGTTGCTGAGCAATCTGGAAGTCTCGATTGATGGCGCGGCGCGGCCGATGGCGCGCTCCATGAGCTATAAGGGCATGATGTATAGTGGGGTGCCGAACTTTGCCTCTGCTTTTGGCTATACCAATGCGTCGTGGACGTTGAAGGCGGATTTGACCAGCGAATATGTTTGCCGGTTGCTCAATTTCATGGACGCGCATGGCTATCGCCAATGTATGCCGGTGCTTAACGATCCTTCGGTGACGGAAGAACCGTGGCTGGATTTCTCCTCCGGCTATGTGCAGCGGGCGGCGGATATTCTGCCGCGTCAGGGCTCCAAACGGCCTTGGAAGCTGTATCAGAATTATATTCTGGACCTTTTCACCTTGCGCATGGGTAGGGTGGATGATGGCGTGATGGAGTTTTCCGCGCCCAAGGGGAAGGCTGTTGCGGCTGAGGCGCGCGAGAGCGTGGCGGCCTGAGATCAGCCTGCTGTCGAGATGGCGAAGGTTATACGCCAATGGCCGGGGGCGATGCCTGGCGTGTTGGAGATGAGCCCATTGGCGGCGGCGAATTCGATTTTTGTGTGCTCCCGGAAGGGCAGCCTGACGCCGAGACCGGCGGAGGCAAGCTGATCATCGCGCGTGCCGAGATTGAGGCGGTTGCGGATGTGTGTGGTGCCGCCATCGGCGAAGGCGAAGACTTCCAATCCTTTTAACAGTTTTGGCAGGCGGGGCGGCAGGTAGCCTATTTCTGCGGAGCCGCCTGCTCCGCTATCGCCCATCGCGGAGGCGGCGGGGTAGGCGCGCGCGATGTCGCCGCCCAGACCATAGAGTTCGGAGACGGGCAGAGGATCGAACGCGAACTGGCCGCTGGCGCGCAGACGGGCAACCCAGGTTGGCGCGATGAGGCGGGCGTAGCTTGTTTGGAGCGCGGCTTTTTTGAAGGTGGTGTCGCTCATGGCAGCAAAGGTGGTGCGGGCGCCGAAAATGTTGAGGCCGTTGCTGAGGCTGAGATTTATGGCGAAGGCGGAGGTTGCGGTTTGCACCGCGTAAGCGGCGGAGAGACGCGCCGCGCGGATGCGCTCGTTGGCGATGATTTCGCCCAGGGTGGCGTTTGAACTGTCGATGCCATCGACACCGGCGGAGAGGTTGAGATTTTCGTCGAAGCTGCGCAGCAACGGGTAGGACAATTGCAGTTGCGCGTTTTTGGCGTTGCCTTCCGGGTAGGGAAATTTTGGGCGGGTGCGCAGATAGCCGAAGACTGCTTGCAGCATGAGCCCACTATCGTTGAGGGGCATGGCTTCGCTCAACGACACATATTGAAAACGGCGGACCTGAAACGGGGCGGAGATGAACAGCGATGTTTCTTCGCCCTGCCGCAGCAGGCCATAGGCACTGGCTTTGGCCTGAAACTGGATGCGGCCTAGAGGGTTGCTGCCCTGATCGTTGGCGGACAGCAGGATGTACCAGGGCTTTTGTTTGAGGGTGAGGACCATGCGCAGCGCGCCGGGCGCAGTTGTGGGCAGAAGCTGAACATCGGCTTGCAGGCCCGGAATATCGCGGATGAGTGAGAGGGTGCGTTGCAGGGTGGAGCGTTTGAGCGGGCGGTCTTTCAACAGTTTGGTGGCAAGCTGCGCGATGCGTTGTGATTTGCGGGCGGAGAGGCCGTTGAGTTCCACCGCTGCGATATGGCCTTCGGTGGCAATGAGGCGCAGCACGCCGTTTTTGAAGGATTGTTTGGGGAGCGTGACGGTGTAGAGCGCGATGTCGCTCTGTTCGGCATAGAGCTGGGCGATGTTTGCGAGAATGCGCGACAAAGCGGGTTGATCGACCACCTTGCCGAGATGTTGGTTGAGGGCGGCGTTGATGACGTTGGGCGGAAGGCTGGTGCCGTCTATTCTGATGTCGCGCAAGGTGAAGGGTTTGATGTTGGAAAGGGTTTGCGCGGGCAGGTGTGGTGATGGTTGGGCCGTTTGCGGCGCGATGGCGCCGCGATCGGCACGGGCGCGATCTATGATGAGAGGATTGGATTGCGCCAAGGCAAAGCCCGGCTGTAGCACGGCGAGAACCGCGCTGAAGGCCATGATGAACCTTTGCATGAAAACCTCTGCTGTGGATGCGCGAGCGGGAAGTTCTCCGCTCGCGCATCCACGGCTTTATTGCGCCGTGAGTGGAAGAGACTGGCGATCAGCCCGGTTCAGTGCACGCAAGTGTTACTGATGGACTTGCGCTGACGAGGTCAGGCCCGTTACTGGCAGCGCGAGATTGCCGGTGAGCCCTGTCACCGTTTTGTTGACCAGAGATGTTGTGCCGTTCAGCACATTGCCGACCACGCCATTGGTGCCCACAACCGGCAACGACGTTGTGCTGCCTGTCAGCGTGGTTACGAGGTTTTTGACGGGCGCGAGGCCATTTGACAGTAGCGGCTTGCCGGTGGACGAGGCACCTGCCGAGGTGAGCGGGGTGAGGCTTAGAGTATCGCTGACGGTTTTGACGAGATTTGAGGTGCCGAGACCGTTCACGATCGGCAGATTTAAATTACCGGCGGCGAGCAGCGGATCACCGCCGATAATGAGGTTCCCATCGGACGCAGCCTTTGTGTTGATTTGCGGCGTGATGATTTTTGCGCCGAGCAACGACACCGAAACCTCGCCCGAACCAATTGTGGAATCCGCGGTTGTTCCGGTGATGGCGGCAGGTGCAGGCGTTGTTGTTGTGGTGACCGGCGGCGGATTGACTCTGATGCCGTTCACGCCGGCACCGAAGCCGACGCCATCGGACGAACATGCGGGTAATGTGGCCGCGCTCATGAGCAACGTGACCAAGGCAAATACGGGTGATTTTTTCATCGACAGACTCCCACTCATTTTCCAAACGAAGCCCCGACACACGCATAACGTGCATCTAAATATGAACAGATCGTTTACGCGGGAAATGCGGGCGATGTGCACGCGCAAGGTGAGGTGCGGTTTTATTGCGCAATGACAGGGTTTTGAGCGATTAACGCGGCGTTAAGCAGAATATTCGATTTGCCGATTGCGCAGCTCAGAGATGAATTCTGGATTTGATATTCAGCACGGATGCTTTCCAGGATTCGAAATCATCGCTGTCTTGCCATAGCGCGTATAGCTCTGAAGTGGGGGTGAGGACCCTATCAATCACGGTATGGGCTTTTTGGGCGAGGCTGGCGCTGGGCGTGATCTTTATTTTTGCGACCCATCTATCGAGGTCTTCTGTATACGCAGTTTTTTCGCCGAAATGGCCTTGCAGGCGGGCGATTGTTTCTGCGGCGGCGATTGCCTCGCTTGCGTCTGGCGCTTCGAGATCGTCATCGCCGGGGACCAGTGCGTTCGCCAACGTGTCTTCGATCAAGGAGAGGTCGTTGAACTGGATGAGGTCGGCTGCCCAATCGCAGGCGTCGTCATTTCCGAAAGCGTCAACTGCCCACGCGCCCATGCTGCTTTGCCCGCTTCATTTCAAATTCTATTGAAAGGTGGCGGACAGGGTGGGATTCGAACCCACGAACCCCGTAAAGGGTCTCCGCATTTCGAGTGCGGTGCCATCAACCACTCGACCACCTGTCCAGCCTGCGGTGATAATTGAGCGGCTAAAGGATGGCAAGCCGTTTGGCAGCCTCCATTTTTTGGTCCCGGCTTTTCTATAAAACTGAAGCTTCCCGCCAACCAGAATATTGGTACATTAGGCGAACAAACGCGGTCCATGGACCAATCCTGGACCAAGCCGCGCAAGGGGGCGAAATGGCCAATCCTATAACCGATAGCGTACAGGCAAGGGCATTACACCTCCTTGAACTCATCCGAGATGCCACCGAGGCGAGCGGTACGCCCGTATTTGTGGATCAATTCACCACAGAAACTGGCTGGGATGCTGGCCAGCTACAGGCGGCCTTCCGGTACCTCACCAGCAAGAGGTGGGTTGATACATTCAGCATACCCTTTACGGGCCGAATCAACGCATTTGGTCAAGATGAGTTAGCCAAACATCCCTCTCCGGCCGTTTCATCTCTCCCTACGCCCGCCACCGCCCACGAATGGGATGCCTTTCTCAGTCATGCGAACGAGGACAAAGCTGAAGTTGCTATTCCGTTGGCCAGGGCGCTGAAGGAGCGAGGCATTAGAGTTTGGCTTGATGAATTCACCCTAACCGTTGGCGATAGTCTCAGCCGTTCCATCGACGCCGGTCTCTCTGCATCACGCTTTGGGATTGTAGTGTTAAGTCCGGCCTTTTTTGCGAAAGAATGGCCTCGGCGGGAACTTGATGGTTTGGTAGCCCGCGAAGTTGGGGGACAAAAAATTATTCTGCCAGTCTGGCATCGCCTTTCGAAGGACAGCATTCTGAGATTTTCCCCTACCCTTGCCGACCGGATAGCGACCCATTCTGATAAGGGAATCGATGCTGTTGCCGATGAACTTGCATTGGCAATTCAAAAGGGCGGCCACAAGCTAACGCCGCCAGGCAGTACACAGTTACAGACTCGAACCGAGCTTTTTAGCGGAGCACCGCATTCAGATGCTGCTAAAGGGGACGAGTTTCATCAACGTAGGGCCGCCGCAATTGTAGCCGGGAAATCCCCGGTGAAATTGATGGATCAAGCGTTGTTGATACTTCACATATTTCCCAATGAGGCCTTGTCTGGCCGTTCAAGTGCAAAATTTGAAGCGATGAGCAACGATCCCAGGAGCTTTCTTCCGATGGGGTCAAAGATGTTGCAAGAATCATGGATAGTAACGGACGGCTTGGTTGTCGGTTCAAATCGTAATGGATCGCAGATGGAACAACGGGCTTACTCTTTTGTATTTCGATCTGGTGCCGTTGAAACCGTAGCTTCTTCGATTTTGCAAGGTGATGAAAACTTTTTGCCTCTACCGAAATTACAGACACTAATAGCAGACCAGGCTTTACGCATTTCAAAAGGATTAAATACGCTGGGCCTCGCACCGCCATACTACGTTTACGTCACGTTGGCTGGCCTAGGGGGCACGCGTCTCCTTCAACAATGGCCTGACGGTGCGCTGCCAGAGGACATGCCTTTCGGTGAGCTTGGCTCCGGGTTACTGAACTTCGACGTAGCTATATTAGAGCACCTACCCAAAGATCGCAGCGATTGTTTTGTCATGCTTCGCCCACTATTTATCCACCTTGCGAACGCCGCCGGGTTGTCCACACCACCGCCCCTAATTTGACCATAAAAGAGGCCGCGCGATCCTCGCTCATTTTTATTTGCATATTCCGAGTGCGATAAAAACTTGCAAATTGCCTTCTGGAATTCCCGCGGTTTTGCAATCGGCGCGCAAATAGTCTCGCTTACACTGAATTGCAGACCACACATGACGACGCAAAAGGTTGGAATTAAGAAGCCATCTCTTTGCCGCGGCGTGTAGTCACTACCTCGTCGCTGATCACCGTGCAATAAGATCGAATTTCAAGGGCAAGCCTTTCAAGCGCAGACAAACTAACCTCAACCCTTTCGAGATATTTACTTCTTTCATCTGGAGGCAAAGCAACAATCGCACCTCCGACATTTTCTATGAGACGAACATGACTAGATAGCGCCCATTCCAATTGTGCAACTGCAAGCGCAATGTGAGGCGGGAGAGTCCATGTTTCACCAAAAATCTCTTGAGGGATTGTACTTCCAATAGCCATAGCTTGCACGGTTTGAGGCATGTTATTGAAAACGGTTGAATATGGTGTCCCAGCTTCTGGTATCGCCGCTCTGGCCCTTTTTATATCTCCCAAAATGGTAATGATGTGCGGTGTCAATCTAAATGTTGTTACTCGAGAACGAGCATGGAGATGGTTCCGCTCCTCGGCAAATGAGCGCTGACCCAGCCATATAGCAGCCCAAATCGCACCAATTGTTCCAACCGCAGCTACCCACTCAGCAGCAGTTTGCGGGCTTCCGAACTGCCAGACGAGAATGCCTACAACGACGACAGCGGCTAAGCTGCTTACCGTCCAAACAATTGAATCGAGTTTCATGTACTCTTGACTACATTGGCGAGAAGCAATCCTGCCACCTTAGCCGCTGCGGCCTCAGCGTCTGTTGTCGAGTGGCTATAGATGCCTAGCGTAATAGCCGCGTTGGCATGACCTAGCCTCGCACTTACCGCCGCAACAGGAACACCAGCTTGCAGCAGAAGTGTAGCATGTGTGTGTCGAAGGTCGTGAAAGCGTAGCCCCCCAAAACCCAACTTTGCCGCGCGTCGGGCTAGTGCCTTACTGATAGGGCTGTGTCGCCGTGGTTTGATCGGGTCTACCGGCGAAGCGGGAAAGACCAAGGCGCCATCTGGCAGAAGGCTGCGTATCGTTGCAACACTACCCATCCCACGAAGTTCACGCTGTTGATGTTCTTGTGCCTCGCGCTCAATTTTCAAAAGAGAAATCAATCCATCGTCCAATCTTATAGTTCGACGACTCCGCTCTGTTTTTGGCGTGCCTCGATTGAGCCCAGCGCTAGTCGGTTTCAGTGCCGCGTCGATACGCAGAACATTTGATTTCCAATCCACCGCGCGCCACTCAAGTGCTAGAAGTTCGTTGATGCGTGCACCAGTACCCGCTGCCAGCATAACAATTAAAAAGAGCGCGTCGTTTCTAAAAGCCGTTAGAAGCTTGTCAAGCTCTAGCTGGGTAAGAGCCCGTCCCCCGCTCTGCGCGCTGGCCTTTGGTGGGGACGCATTTGGGACCGGGTTGCGTGCGATGATGCCAATTCTTGCCGCTGACTTGAAGCAAGAACCTAACACCACATGCACATAGCGAACTGTAGAGGCGTGAAGACGGTCTGCTTCTAGCTTGCGATATAGTTCATTAATACGAATGACAGAGAGCTTCTGTAACGAAATCTTTCCGAGCGCCGGAACTATGTGGCGATCAATGATAGTTTTTTGGCGATCATATGAGCGTACCGAAACCGCCCGCTTCAGATATTGTTCAGTCCAAGTTGCCGCCCATTCACCAACGGTCATATTTGTGGGGGCCGTCCAGTTGTTCTGTGCAATTTCCGCGCGGATTACGTTGCGTCGTGAAACGGCGTCCTCCTGTGATCCCGCAATCGTTTCAGTATGACGCTTACCGTCTTTGATATAGCGGATACGCCACTTGCTTTCGCCACGCCGATCAATTCCTGCAAGCTTTTTGGCCTTTTTCACCATTACTTCCGCTCCTTATGTAGAGCCTTGCTCTTTGAGATTTGTGCGGCTACTTCCGCATTTTCAGGCAAGATATGGAGCGCTTGCTGAAGTTTAAGCAATTCTTCGTGCTGCAATTTGGCAAGTGAGGGCTGGACTTGAGCCACGGCCCGGTCTGCCTCTTGAGCCCAACGGTCGGCGACTGGATCGCCGGTCGGCACCGTGGGTAAATGAGCCCGACGCACCTTTTGAGCTAGCGTTCGTGCAGCCATTACAGAAAAGCTCGCCGCGTTCCCACCCGTCTCCAGCTTGCCTTCCCCAAACAGTTCATTCATCAGGGCTGGTACGCTGACCTTCATCTCAGTCTGCCATTCGTCCGCGGACTGGCAGTACGTAGCAATATCTCCAGCGTGCAATTCGATCAGACGGCTGAGCGCACTTGCAGGCGACGCGGTATCGTCTGGCATTGTATTTAGGCTGTCGCGGAGACGTGCCTCGACCTCTTGGCGCAATGTTCGCCCCGCTCGCTTTGCTGTTGCTTCGACCTTCCCCCAAAGCCTGCTGTCTAGGCGAAGCATTTTGCTGGGCACATCGTCCTTAAGTTTCATTTCGCACCGGCCTTAGCAACAAATGCGATTTATCACTATCGTTTCACATTGTCAACGTCAACGTTTCAATCGTTGACGATGTCGTTTCAGGATGCTAAGGGACACAAATGAATGACGGTCCCTGCACAAAGCCACCATCAAATGCGCCATTCGGAGGAAAAAATGTCGATGTCACATCGTCCGCTAGGTCCAGCGGAGCTCGCGAAGGCATTGGGATGCAGCCGCCATACAATTGATATGGCGATCCGAGAGGGGAAAATTCCCGCTGCTCGTATAGGCCGAAGGTTTTTCATCCCCCGTCGTGTAGCGACAGAAATACTCGAAAATGGCCGCATCCCAGAGATTTTGGGTCTCCATCTGGAGACCTAACCTTCCGGCTCATCCACACAAATTATGAAATGGCCGCACCAATGCTAACTAAGCCCCAACGGAGGTTGTTCATGGAAGCGTTGACCACAGCGGCCCGTGTGTCTCGCGAGGGCGGAAGCGCACTTGTGGAGATGCCTGTTGAAGGGAGCGACGAAACAGAAACCGTTGAGATCGGCAAGGAAGCCGCCCGCGAAATCCTCGGCAAGTGGCTAGACCTCATCTCCATGAGAATGCTGGACGCAATGGATGCTGACCAGCACATTCCAGAGATAGACCAACAGGCGCTCGCAATGTGGCTGGCGGCATCCGTGCCAGATAGTCAGCGAAGCTAGTACCATGACTGTTCAACTTATCAATCAAATGGGAGAACGTCCCGTGCAGTTCGATACAACCCCAGCCCTGGCATCTGCGCTGGGTGCCCTCCCCCGCAACGCGGTTGCCCTCTTTCCAGTGGTAGCGGGTCTCGATTGGTCCGCCACTCTGGCAAACATCAATCAACCTCTGATCTTTGTGAGGAGTCCGTTTCAGGCGGCAAAGCTTTGCATGGCAGGGCAGCCAGCAATAGCGATGATTGGAGTCAGTGAAGGCAAGCTCGCCACGTGGCTTCGTAAGCGAGGTGCTCGCGTCCATACGAAGGTCAATGCATATTAAAAGTAGAGCCGCCATGGCGTGGCGGCTTCGGGGAGCGGAGACCTCAGTGTTTAGGAATTGCAACAATGATTATGAAACTCTCCACTCAACGCACCAAGTCGGCAGCCACTTCCACCCCACGACATTGGCGGCTGCCCGCATCGACTTTCAACGCGACCGCGGAGCGTCTCGCTGAACACGACCTCTCGCGCAGTGCACTATCGCTCGCAACCGTTAAGGTGGAGGGCATGTTCCCTATTGGCGACGCCAGCACGATTAATCCCGACTTCGCCAAGGCACCTGCGCTTGTCATCCCTTACCATGACTCCGCTGGCAAACCCCTCACCTATTCGCGGGACGGCCAAGCGATGCTGTTCTGTCGCGTGCGTTATCTCGCTCCACCGGGCTTTCCGCTTCCGCGCGACCGTAAATACGACCAGCCCACAGGAAGCGGCACGCCGCCATACTTCCCACGCTGCTTTGATTGGCAAGCTATCGCGCACGGCGATGTGGACGAAATTTGCCTTGTGGAAGGCGAAAAGAAGGCCGTGGCGCTGTGCAACGCAGGTATTCCAACAGTTGCAATCGGTGGCGTTTGGAACTTCACCGATGGAGCTACACCGCTTCACCCAGCGCTTGCTGTTATGGTCACACATTGCCGGGCCGTGCGGATCATTTTCGATAGCGATATTGCGACGAACCCGAAAATCCAAACTGCTGAGTGGCGCCTCGCGGGGCAACTTGCACTGATCGGCGCCCAGGTTCATACGGTGCGCATCCCCGGTGAGTCTGACACAAGCGGCGCGTCGGTCAAAGTCGGCGCGGACGATTACCTTGTAAACCATGGGCGCGAAGCCCTGTATCACCTGATTCTTCAAGCGCCTGCGTTGGGTGCACAGCACGAGGGCGAGATCGCGGCCGACGAGTTGTCATTGGATGACATCCTGCGCCGCAAAGTGACCCCGGTTGAAGAATTGATTCCGGGCTGGGTGGAGAAAGGCATTCCTAACTTCATCGCGGGTGCGGGCGGCGTTCACAAGTCACGCCTTGCGATGCAATGGGGCCTGTGTCTCAACGCGGGAGCATCTGTGTGGGGAATTAACGCCGCGTTGAACGGGTTGCGGCATTCCAATGTCACTCTGATTTTCTGCGCCGCAGAAGATGACGCCAACGAACTCGCGCGCCGTGCCCAAGCCATTAGCGCCGCGCTCAAACTCAAAGCTCCCGCGCGAGGCATTTTCATTGCGTGCAAAGGCGCGGACTCTGCGCTGGTCGTGATGCACGAAAACGCGCAGGTGGATGTGCGACCATTCTTTCATCGCCTTTCAACACGTCTGAAGACCATCCCCGGCCACAAGGTGGTGGTGCTCGACTCGGCTTATGATTTCGTGCGCTTCGCTGGCCGTGCGAAGATCGATGAGGATGCGGTCAACTACTTCATCAAGGTCGTATTGCAGCGCCTCTGCGATGACACGGACTCCACGCTGCTGATCCCGTGGCATCCATCGCAGGCGGGCAGCGGTCGCGACACGATGGATGGCTGGTCTGTCGCATGGCACAACGCGCCGCGAGCGCGGCTGGCGTTGTCTGAAGTCGCGGGCGCAGAAGACACCTACGAACTAAAGGTAGTGAAGCGGAACCATGGCCGGAAGGGACCGCCGCTCACCCTCCGATTTCATGAGGGCATCCTGCTGCCCGCCGACGCGCTGCCGGACGATGGCAAGGCCACTGAACTCCAGCGGATATGCGCCAAGGCCGCAATTGAAGCCGCCGGGCATGGTGTGCCGTTCAATCGCCGTACCGCCTTGCCCGACTTCGTTTTCAAAGAGGCTGAGAAAGCGCTGGGGCGACGCCCCACAAGGCAGCAGATGCGGGACGCTCTGGAGAACGCCATCCGCGACCGCCAACTGATCTATCTTCCCAACACGCGGCACCGTCTGGCGGGTCTTTACCCGCCCGATGAAGAACAGGCACGCGACCTCGCACGCGCGGCCAAACGGGCGAGCCGGGAGAATCCCGATGCCTAGGTTTCCGCTGCTATCACAACACAGGTGCGTCGAAGCACAGCTATGGCGAAAGGTGCACTTCAGGGTGCGTTTTATGGTGCGAAAATGGGTGCGGGACGCTTGCTCAAAAGGTGCGTTTTGGAGTGCTTTTGGGGTGTTGTATGGGGGTGTGCTGAGACCCCCGTACCCCCTATGCCTTCGGCTCGCTTGTGGCTCGCCTAGGCATGTTTATCTTGAGAACCCATTTTTGTTCGCGCGCTATTCCGCACTACCACAATTCAAGGACCCCAGCCCATGAGCAAGCTCCCCACCATCGCAAATCTGGCGAACCCACAGGAGGCGGCATTCGTCGCCGCGCTGTTCGACCTGGGCGGCCCGCAGTACGGACCTGAAGCCGCAATCCGGGCGGGCTACGGCAAGACGCAGGAAGAAGCAGAGCGCGCAGCAGCATTCCTTCTCGGCGCCCCGCGGATCGCGCGCGTCATCACCGGAGAGATTAAGGCTCGTTTCGATGTAGTCGCTGCATCGGCCTTCAACACGCTGCTAGAGATTTGCGCCAGCCGAAACGTGCCCGCTAACGCTCGCATCACCGCCGCGCAGGAGATTCTGAATCGCTCATCCATTGGGCCAATCGTCAGCCGGTCAGCAGTACTGAGAGCCAACACAGGCATTGAGGAGCTTCTCGCCAAGCTGGATCGTGTTGAGCGCGGAGAACCCGCGGACGGCGACGTAATCGACAGCCACGCGGAGCCCGTGGATGACCCATAAGCAGCTATGAGTGTCATCGTCGCCGCAAGCGCCGTGCTTTCACCACAGCGCGCCATTGGCCATAGCGCAAAGCCGAAACCGCACGCGGCAACTCAGTTACACTCGGATTACAGCGGAAAAAACCTCGCGGTTGGTCCAGTGCTTGGTCCGCGAAGCGTTGCGTAATGCACGATGCCATTGTTTTTTCACACATTCCGGGCGGACGGATACTGCACCTTGACTGCGGTGCCATACCCTAATCGCCCGCAAGCACATACCTTGCGCCCCGACCGGTTAGCCAAATTATTACGGCAGGCCCGAGCACTATCATTCCAACAATGAAGACATCAGAAACCCGTGGCGGACCATCGAAACCGCCCACCAACATAATGTACCCGCTGATCAGCGCCCAGAGGACGGCACCAACGCAGCCAGCCCAATAAAGGGTAATTCCAAATCGTATTAACATAGCTGTTCCTTTTCGCAACCGCACGCTGTCACGAGAACTTTGAAGATTTGGCGCCCCCCGGGGGTGGTTCGATAGCGCGGTGCCGTTTTGTATTACAGGTTCGCAAACACGATATTTTCAAAAATTGCCCCTTCAGAGATCACGACGGAGCCTTCGTAAGCTGCCGACGTGAGCCTCGGAGGATGTGTTATTTTCGGAATGCCAAGGTTCGGTAACCGCGACTTGTTACGCAGATTCTAATAGCTCCCTCTCTTCTCGGCGCATTCGCCATCTGATGAAGAAGACCATCGAGGCCATTAGCGCCGCTCCGCCCAACGCATCCCATGGCGAATCGCAGAGCACCGCGACGCCAAACACCATCGCGCATATAACTCCACCAACTGCCAGGATAACGCGCCAGTTCAGCAGCACCACGATTGCTAAAATGATTCCAACCGCAATTTCGACAACAAGCATCTAGCCTTCCAATCCGGGACAACTTAATTGTCCTCAGTTTTTGCGCTCGGCCAACCAAGCACTGTATGGCTGTGGCTTTTCGTCATTCGAAGGCGCCGACTGAGCATGGTCCGTCATTGTGCCCCTAGTTGACGGCTTCACGGCCGTTCTGACTCCACCTTTGATCCAACCGCGCCTCAACATACAAGCGTCAGCTAGATGGCGACGTACCGCATTTGCTCTGCTGCGCTCCGCGTTGTCCTGCAAGCCCTGTTCGAAGGCGGCCCCGGCCGCGAGTGCTCGCATGGGATCGAAGGTGTTCCCCGCCGATACAGTGCCATTGTAATATCCAGTATATGCTTGCCCATCCTGTCCATACATCGTCGTGGAACCGCTGACTGAATAGCTTGACGGTGCCGTGTTAGTTATTGCGTTGGGCACCGTTACTGCTGGCAGCGGAATTACCTGCATAGCGATGGCTGTACATTCCGCAGAATCGATTTCATGCTGCTGCTCGATGCCGTTCGCAGTGGCCGATTCAACCAACCCACTGACAAGCGCCGATAGAGCGAAAACTACCCAAGCACGCATAATACCCTCATCCGAGCGGACACGAAGTGTCCCGGTTGCCAATTCAACGCTGCACAAGTAAATATTTTGTTGCTTTAAAGCGGTTGCTGTATAAGCGACAAAGCTTCTCGCTTACCGGATGGACCTCCGGGGCATATTTGCTACGAATCTCCGTCGCTTGCGACACGCAAGAGGGCTGTCGCAAGAAGAACTTGCTGACTTGGCCTCAATTAACCGTACCTATGTCTCCAAGCTGGAAACAGGTGCGGCCTATGCAGGTCTCGAAATCATCGGCAAGCTTGAGGACGTGCTGGAGGTCGAGGCAGTCGAGCTTCTTAGGCGCCCACAGCGGCGCGGTCGTCCCAGATGAGGATGCCCGAGGAGCGACAGGCGGAGCCCGTTAGCCTTTGCCTTTGAAGCTGTGGCGCCATTTGTCCGGCTTTCCCGCGACCGTCTTCCGCACTCGCTCTAGGAGCACGTCGGCCTCCGGTTTCATCTTGTGAACCTTGCGCGCTACAGAACTCTGTTTGGTGCCGGTCGCGAGCACGCGCCCCTTTTGAATGGCTCCGAATCTTCCAGGCTTCTCACGCTCCACGAAAATATCATCGTTCACTGCATACCTCGCAGCTTAGAGATCGCTCAATCTTCATAGCTGATTCGGCTCGCTAGACCGAGCGGCAACGGCAAATTCGTCGTTGCTTCTCTGGACCAAACGCCGGACCAATTTGCGATAAGATGACCTTCAATTAGGTGCAACTACATGGCAGTCGGAAATTGCTAAATGCCTTTGGCACCGCGTTCTTTTGAACTTGAAGCAATTAGATTGGTGCCGCCCCGCTGTCTTTCGAGTGCGGTGCCATCAACCACTCGACCACCTGTCCGTGCTGCCGGATCAGCCTGTTGGCTGATATGCGGCTTTCGAGTTGGGGTCTTTTGCCATTGGATGGCGGGGCGGGCAAGCCACTTGGCGGCGCGGCCTATTCGCCGCCAGCGAGCCACGCGACCGTTGCGCGGGCCGGGGTGGTTTGGGCCAGATGGGGGCTTATGGCGTCCAGCGTGCGGGCCATGGCATCGGCGAAGCCGAAAGGCGGGTTGACGATGAAGAGGCCGGTTTCGCTTAAGCGGCCCTCGGCGCGCGCGCCGACCGACAGTTCGAGGCGTAGGAGTTTTGTGGCGCCAGCGGCGCGCAGTTCGCCGCCCAAGGCTTCGGCATCCTGCCGGGCCTTGATGGGATACCAGATGAGATAGGTGCCAGTTGCGAAGCGGCGGAAGGCTTTGGCGAAGCTGTTTGCGATCTGTTCAAATTCATTGGTGGCTTCGAAGGGCGGGTCGATCAGCACTACGCCGCGCCGCTCTGCTGGCGGCAGGAGGGATGGGAGGCGGTGGTAGCCATCCGCCAACAGGCTTTGCGCCTTGCGCCAGGGTTTGAGCGCGGCGGTGAGGGCCTCGCTTTCCGCCGGATGTTTTTCGATGGCGATCAGCCGGTCCTGTGGGCGCAGAAGGCGGGCGGCGATGAGGGGGGAGCCGGGATACTGCACCGCGCCGAAGCTGCGCGCGATGTCGAGATAGGCGCTCAAGACCGGGTGATCGTTCGGGGGCGTTTGCTTGAAGGCGGCTTCGAGGCGGGTGATGCCGTCTGCTGCCTCCCCGGTTTTGGCGGCTTCCTCTCCTGACAAATCATAGAGGCCACGCCCGGCATGGCTGTCATAAACGGCGAAGGGGGCGTCTTTCTTTCTCAGATGCAGCAACACCGCCACGAGGGCGGTGTGCTTCATCACATCAGCGAAATTTCCGGCGTGGTACGCGTGGCGATAGTTCATGGCGCCATTAAAGCGTACCTCGCCGGGGTTTCGCTAGACTACTTCTGGCGCCGGTGCGGCGACAGGCGCGACAACGGCCTTTTTACGGCGCGGCGCGGCTTTACGCTTTTTCGGCGCGGCGGTCTTTTTGGCGGCGGCTTTGCGCGCGGGCTTTTTGGCGGCGGCTTTGCGCGCAGGCTTTTTGGCGGTCTTTTTGGCGACCTTTTTGGCAGCCTTCTTCACGACCTTTTTCGCCTTCTTCGCGACTTTTTTACCGCGCTTCGCGACGGCCTTCACCGCCGCTTTCACGGTCTTTTTCGCCTTGCGCTTGACGCCACCTTTTTTCTTCTTCGCGGCCATTGAGTTCTCCTTTGAGGGGGCGGTCTTGCGCATGGCAGAGCCCCTGCCCCGATAAGTGCTGACATTAGCGACCGTCCATGCCCGCCCTAGGACGCGAGAGAATCAAAGCCCGGTCGTTTGTGAGAATAAGTGCAATACTGAAATTCGCAAAATGCGAAACGCATCGGCGCGATGCGCATGGCTCGCGCCGATGCTTTGTGTGTCAGCCGAAACGCTTTGCCTGACGCGCCACGAAGTCTCGCGCTTCGGGCAGGAGGTCTTCGCGTATGGTCTTTTGCCAGTTCGCAGGCTTTTGCCAATGCGCGGGGACGTTGGCGGCAAGGCGTTTGCGCGCCACGTTGGACAGATCGTTGACGTTCCAGCCGCCGTGACGGCCGCTGCGGCGGGTCGGTTCGGTCGCCATCAAAACAACGGCGCCAACGCCGATCACCACCAAAGCACCTGCCGCCACCAGCGATCCAAGCGCGATGATGCGACCCAGACGGGCGGCGCGTTCGGCGGCGGTTGGCGCGGCAATGCGCGCTTTACGGGGCGTTTTTGCGCGCGCTGCGCGGCGGGGCGCGGGTTTGCGCGGGCGTTTTGTGACCATCGCCGTCAATCCCTGCTGGCCAGACGCCCGAGCACCAGACCAACGCCAAAGGCGACCAGAAGGCTGGTCCATGGGCGCTCATCGACCTGACGCTCAATCGCCTCGACGCCGCGACTGCTTTGTTCGGCCACGGTCTCGTAGAGATCGGCGACCGAGTTCTCGATGCGGTTCAGGGTCCGGCGCATGGCATCGCTGGCGGAGCCTTCCAACTCGTTGGCAAGGGCCGACACATCGTCCTTCAGGTCCGCAACAGTCTGATCGACATCTTCCAGATCGTCATAGATATGGCCACGTTCACTCAAAGCACTCTCCATTCGACAGAATTGTTGGTGCAGGTGTCTCGCTAACGCCCGCATCCGGGGAATGTTCCATACATGGGACGCGGGCGGAACCGTTCAACGCCGCGTGGTGGGGTGAAAATTGCGACATCATCGACACTTTTGGCTGGTGATGCTGTCGGTTTGTCGGTTTTTGCAAGGTTTTGCTGTTATTTCCGGCCAACAGAGATAAGAGGTGCGGGCAAATATCCTCACCCCACAGGTCATCACTTGGCATTTCGCAACGCGCCAGACGCACTTAGCCGGGCTCTTGCCGGTCGCTCTTATGAAGAGCCAACGCCCGTTCAGGCCGCAGTTCTTGAAGCTGAGGCGGAAGGGCGAGACCTGCTTGTTTCGGCACAGACCGGCTCGGGCAAGACCGTGGCCTATGGGCTTGCGATTGCCGACACGCTGCTGGAAGGCGCCGAGACATTGGGCCGGGCGGGCGAACCGCTGGCGCTGATTATTGCCCCGACGCGCGAACTGGCCATGCAGGTGCAGCGGGAGCTGAACTGGCTCTATCAATATGCGGGCGCCCGTGTGGTTGCCTGTGTCGGCGGCATGGACCCCGGCAAGGAACGGCGGCAACTGGCCGATGGCGTGCATATTGTGGTGGGTACGCCGGGGCGGCTTCGCGATCATCTGGAACGGCGGGCGCTGAAGGTTTCGGCCCTCAAGGCCGTGGTGCTGGATGAGGCCGACGAGATGCTGGACCTCGGCTTTCGCGAAGACTTGCAGTTCATTCTGGAGACGACGCCCGCAGAGCGGCGCACCCTGCTCTTTTCGGCGACGCTGCCCAAGGCGATTGTTTCCCTCGCCCAGAACTTTCAGCGTGATGCCTTGCGCATTCAGACCGTGGGCGAGACGCGTGGCCATGCCGATATTGAATATCGCGCCATCCGCATTGCCTATAACAAGACCGAAGCAGCCGTGGTGAACCTGTTGCGCCACCTCGATCCGCCGAGCGCGCTGGTGTTTTGCAGCACCCGTCAGACTGTGCGCCATCTGGAGGCGACCTTGCGCGAGCGCGGCTTTGCCGCCGTGGCGCTTTCGGGCGAACTCAGCCAGAGCGAGCGCAACCATGCGCTACAGGCGCTGCGTGACGGGCGGGCACGTGTGTGTGTGGCGACCGACGTGGCGGCACGGGGCATTGATCTGCCCAATCTCGGCCTTGTGATCCATGCCGATTTGCCGAACGATGCCGAGGTGCTTCAGCATCGCAGCGGGCGGACGGGGCGTGCGGGGCGCAAGGGGGTCAGCATTCTTCTGGTGCCGTCGTCGCGGCGCTATCGCGCGGAGGAAATGCTCTCGCGGGCGCAGGTGACCTATAGCTGGGCCGACCCGCCATCTGCCGATGACATTCGCAGGCTCGATATGGAGCGGCTGCTGGAAAGCCCGCTGCTGACTGGCGCGGAAGATGCGGCCAATGAAGACGATCAGGCCATGGCGCAGGCGCTTTTGGGCGCGCATAGCCCGGCGGCCATTACTGCGGCCTTTGTGAAAATGTATCGCGCCACGTTGCCTGCGCCGGAGGAGATTGCGGTTTATGACGAGCCGCGCGGGCGGACCGAGCGCCAGGGCAAGGACGGAAAGAAACGCAAGGACCGTTCGGAGCGTGACAGCGAGCGGCCCCAGCGGACCTTTGCGCCGCGCGCGCAGGATGAGGGCGCGCGCCCATTCCGCGAACCGCGTGAGCCGCGTGAGCGTGAAAGGCCGGCGCGCGGCATGGTGGGTGGCGTGTGGTTCAAAATCACGGTCGGGCGTGAGCGCAATGCTGACCCCAAATGGCTACTGCCAGAGATTTGCCGTCAGGGTGAGATCACCAAGGCCGATATTGGATCCATTCGCGTGTTCGACACCGAGACGCGGTTTGAGGTTTCGGCCGATGTGGCCGACCGTTTCACCACCCTTGTCGCGACCCGCAAGAAGGGTGGCGTGCGGATTTTCCTCGCGCCGGACGCGCCTCCGGTGGATGCGGCGACGGAACCATCTGCCCCTGCCCCACAGCGCGAGCAGACGGGTGAGCGCCGCCCCAACCGGACCCCAAATCGGAACCATGAGCGCCCCAAAGAGCGGGCATTTGATCCGCTGGCACCGCGCGGCGGCGAACGGCCGCCCAAGACTTACCGTCCGCGGGACAACGAAGGGGCGCGAGACAACGAGGGGGGCGCGAAGCCGCCTTTCAAAAAGCGGTTTGGCGACAAGCCGCGTGATGCCAAACCGTATGAAAGCAAGGCGCCGGATGCGGCGGTACGCGATCACCTGCCACGCGACGCCAAAGGGCGGGACGTCAAGGCGCGGGACTTCAAGGTCCGTGATGGCAAGGCGCATGAAGGCAAGCCTTATGCGCCCCCTGCACATCCGGCCAAGGCGCGCGAAGACAAGCCGCGTGGAGACAAGCCGTTTGGCAAGCCGGGCGGCGGCAAACCCCATCGCGGCAAGCCGTTTGGCAAGCCGGGATTTAAGGGGTTTGGCGGTAAAAAGCCGGGCAAGCCGAAGGATCGGGGCTAGGGCTGGAGCGTGTCCATGGCGCGTCGTTGCGTCTCCTCACCGGGGGCGAAAGGATGTGCTCTATGGATGTGTCGGCGCGTGGCCGGTACGATACAGCGTCGAAGGCGGTCAACAGCCACTCTCAGTTGCGCTGCGAAGACAGTTTCAGGGGTCTTGAGCAACAGGGAATGAACTGAGTGGTTCATGCTGACACAGTGAATGTTTCGTCGCCGAATGTATCGCCGGGCATAAAATCCAAAAACCGTTTTGCGGCAGAGCCGAGCGCGCGCGCGCTGGCGCTGTTCGTCGCCGGTTACCGCGAACCCAAGCTGGGACGCAGCCTGTTTGAACTGGCGATAACCGCTGTTCCACTGGCGGCGCTGTGGATCGGCATGTGGTACTCGCTGGAGTTGGGGTATTGGCTTACGCTATTGCTCGCGATCCCCGCCTCCGGCTTTTTGCTGCGCTTGTTCATGATCCAGCATGATTGCGGCCATGGCGCCTTTTTCCGCAACCGGCAGATGAATGACTGGCTGGGGCGCACGCTCGGCGTGGTGACGCTGACGCCCTATGAAGTGTGGCGCAAGACACATGCGTTGCACCATGCCACCACCGGCAATCTGGACCGGCGGGGGATGGGCGACATTGATACCCTGACGGTGCACGAATTCTCGGAACGCTCTTTTTGGGGGCGGATTGCCTATCGCATCTATCGCAACCCGGTGGTGATGTTCGCCATTGGACCGGCTTACCTGTTTATTCTGCGACAGAGGCTGCCGATTGGCATGATGGGGATTGGCTGGCGGCCTTGGGCGAGCGCGCTCGGCACCAACCTTGCCATTGCGGTGATGGTGGCGGGGCTGATCTGGCTAGTGGGCGCGACCGCGTTTTTTCTGATCCACATCCCCATTGTGCTGGGCGCAGCGACAGCCGGTGTGTGGCTGTTTTTTGTGCAGCACCAGTTTGAGGGGACGCAATGGTCCCGCGACGGGCACTGGGATTTTCATGAGGCGGCGCTTTATGGCAGCTCGCATTATGATCTGCCGCCGGTGCTGCGCTGGTTCACCGGCAATATCGGGATGCATCATCTGCATCATCTGTGCAGCCGCATTCCGCATTACCGCCTGCCGCAGATTTTGCGCGACCGGCCTGATCTGGCGCAGATCGGGCGGATCACGCTGTGGGACAGTCTGGGCGCGGCGCGGCTGGCCCTGTGGGACGAGGGCGGGGAAAAGCTGGTCTCGTTTCGTGAAGCCCGTGCGGGCGCGCGTGTGCCCCTGCCCCTTGGCGGCGGCATGGTGAGCGAACCGGCGGAATAAATTGCGGGGCGGCTGAACCGTCGCCACCTGCAAGCGCCTCCCCACCTGAATAGCCTGTTGAAAATCCGCATGCGTGCCGTTTCCATTGGTATGCTCTGGTATGCTCTGCGCTAAGTCGGCTTGAGAGCAACGAAAGGACAGACGATGGCGGGCAAGGTGCGTGTGGCGGGGTTTGGAGTTTCCCTCGATGGATTTGGCGCGGGGCCGGACCAGAGGCTGGAACAGCCTTTGGGCAAGAACGGGCCCGATCTTTTCCAATGGTTTTTCCCAACGCGCAGCTTTCGCGCGATGCAGGGGGAAGACGGCGGAACAACAGGTATAGACGACAGCTATGCCCGGCGCGCGGCGGATGGAATTGGCGCGTATATCCTTGGCCGCAACATGTTTGGGCCGATCCGGGGCGAATGGCCCGACGATGCGTGGAAGGGTTGGTGGGGCACCAACCCGCCCTATCATGTGCCGACCTTTGTGCTGACCCATCATCCGCGTGCGCCGATTGAGATGGAGGGTGGCACGACGTTTCATTTTGTGACCGATGGGATAGAGGCTGCCTTGGATAAAGCGCGCGCGGCGGCAGGCGACCTAGATGTGCGGATTGGCGGGGGCGTGCACACCGTCCGGCAATATCTCGGCGCGAGGGCAATCGACGAAATACACCTGGCTGTTGCGCCCGTTTTGCTTGGGCGGGGCGAGGCGTTGTTTGCAGGGCTCGATGTACGCGATCTGGGCTATCGCGTGATCGCGCATGAGGCGACAGACACGACGACCCATATTGTGCTTGCGCGCTGAGGGGGCGATCAGGCCGCTTTTTTGCGCGGGACTTTCTTGCCCTTTTTGCGGGCTTCGGACAGGCCGATGGCGAGGGCCTGCTTGCGGCTTTTTACGGTGCCGCCTTTGCCACCCTTGCCGCTTTTCAGCGTGCCCTTTTTCTCGCGATCAACCGCGCTTTCGACATCCTTGCCGGCGCTCTTGGAATAACGGGCCATGTGAGCCTCTTTCGATTCCGCGCTTTGGCAGCGCTTACAGGAATTGAAAGAGACAAGACGCCGATTGGTTCCGGCAGAGATGCGCGCCGAACCGCTGGTGCCCCTGGCCGGACTTGAACCAGCACGCCCGTGAAGGCAACAGATTTTGAGTCTGCCGCGTCTACCATTCCGCCACAGGGGCAATCTTGAGAGGGTCTATGATAGCGGCCGGGATCATACTTGCCGAACCGGCGGGGTCAACACAAACCCGTCAATTACTGTTGGTCGTGGCCACGAAATCTGGATCGTCCTGTGAGCGGCGCTCGAAGGACAGGAAGTCGTAATAGCCGCAGCGGGTCGTGCCGGGGAAGAAGCGGCAGACCGAGGGGCGGGCCTTGTAGACCGTGCAGCGGCGCTTTTCGGTATCGAAGAACTGGCAGATCTTGCCGTAATGCTCATCGGCCTTGCGGCGCATCAGGTATTTGTAGCCCCACTTCATCACCGTGAACTTTTTGCGGGCCTTGGTGAAGCTGAGGCCGAAATGCTTGCCCAGACGCTCCACATCGCGCTTGTCGAGCTGGATGATGGGATAGGAGCAGCAATAGCCCGGGCACTTTAGACAATTATATTGTTGAGCCACGAACAACCAGCCTTGCTTGGGACCGGCAGTCTTAGACACCGGGTCCGGCAGGGGCGCAAGCGGTCTGTTGGTCGCTGGCCGTGAGCAGGCGCCAGAGGGGTGCGAAATCGGCTGTGGCGGGGCCCGCGCGCGGCAGGGCGATGGTGGGTGCGGGGGTAAAGCGCGCGATGGTGGCCAATGTTTCGGCCAGGGGTATTTCGGCTGATGGCGCATCGCCGGGGCTTTGATTCACCACCAGGGCGGCGACCTTCAGGCCCTTTCGCGCCACCACATCCAGCGCGGTCAGTGTGTGGCTGATGGTGCCGAGATAGGACCCTGTGACCAGGATGAGCGGCAGGTTCAGCGCTTCCATCCAGTCCAGCACGGTGTGTCGCTCATCCAGCGGGACCATGATGCCGCCCACGCCTTCGATGAAGATTGTGCCTTGATGGGTGTGGGCGGCGTTGGATGAGAGAGCGACCAGCTCTGCGAACGGCACGCTGCGGCCTTCGCGGGCGGCGGCCATGTCCGGCGAAAGCGGGGCGGTGAAGCGCCAGGGGGAAATGCGGTTCAGCGCATCTGGCGTGATGGGCTCGCCCAAGGCGGTCAGCAACACGCCGCTGTCGCTGGGGGCGGGGTTTGTTTCGTCAAAGCCACTCAGAACGGGCTTGAGGGCTGAGACGGATTGGCCGTTTGCGCGTGCGTGGGCGATGAGCCCTGCGGTGACATAGGTTTTGCCGATGTCCGTGCCGGTGGCGGTGATGAAAAAGGCGCTCATGAAATTAGCGGCAGCACTTTCTCCCGCACCAGTGCGGCAACGCGTTGGATGTCTGCATCCAAATGTCCTGCCGAGAAGGCGAAGCGCAGGCGGGCTGTACCTTCCGGCACTGTGGGCGGGCGGATGGCGGTGACGAGATAGCCTTCCTGTTCCAGCAGTTTTTGTGCTTCCAGCGCTGTTGTTTCCGGGCCGAGGACGATGGGGACGATGGGGCTTTGTGCCAGCGGCAGGTTGAGGGCGCGGGTGAAGCCACGCGCCTTCTCTACCGCGCTGGCGGCGAATTCTGGCTCTGTGGCGATCACATCCAGCGCGGCGATGGCGGCGGCGGCGCTGGCGGGTGGCAGGCCGGTGGAATAAACGAGTGTGCGGGCGCGGGTTTTGAGCAGGTCTATCACGGCTTTCGAGGCGCAGAGATAGCCGCCATAGGAGCCCAGCGCTTTGGACAGCGTGCCCATTTGCAGGTCGATGCGCGCTTTCTTTCCATCCGCGAAGGCCGAACCACGACCACCGCCGATGACGCCGAGGCCATGGGCATCATCGGACATCAGCCAGGCATCGTATTCCGCCGCCAATGCTGAGAGTGCGTGCAAGGGGGCGAGGTCGCCATCCATCGAGAACACGCCATCGGTGACGATGAGCGCGTGGGAATGTGCTTTGCGATGTTCGGCGAGGATGGCGCGCGCGTGTGTCAGATCGTTGTGGCGGAAGACGTGGACTGTGCCGCGCGAAAGCTGCGCGCCTGCCCAGATGCAGGAATGGGACAGTTCATCGAGCAGCACCAGATCGGCATCACCGATCAGTGTGGGGATGATGCCGGCGTTGGCGAGATAGCCGGAGCCGAAGACGCACGCCGCTTGCGTCTCTTTCAGTGTGGCGAGTTTTTCTTCCAGCTCGATCAGCAGCGGATGGTTACCGGTGATGAGGCGGGAGGCGGCGGCGCCGGTGCCATAGGTTTCGATGGCGGCGATGGCGGCGGCTTTCACCTTGGGATGGTGCGTCAGATTGAGGTAGTCGTTGCAGGAAAACGAGATGAAACGGCGGCCTCCCCGGACGAGGAAGACGCCCTCCTCCCGCGCGGAATCCACCAAAGTGCGGCGGCGATTGCGTTTTTCCAGTGCTGTGAGCCTGGAATTTGCGAAATCGTCCAGTGAGGACGCATGTGTTTGGCTTTGGCTTGCGTGGATCATCCGCCCGATATAATGGCTTTGCTCGCCCCAGGCCAACCGTCAGGAACCGCCCCATGAACGCTCCCGCACCTTCTTTTGATGTCGTCCCCCGCCATGACTGGACGCGTGAGGAATTGCGGGCTTTGTTCGCCCTGCCCTTTCCCGAACTGGTGTTTCGCGCCCAGTCGGTGCACCGGCAGGCGTTTGATCCGCGCGAGGTGCAGATATCGACATTGCTGTCGATCAAAACCGGCGGGTGCCCGGAAGATTGCGCCTATTGCCCGCAGAGCGCCTCTTACGAAACCGGTCTCAAGGCCAGCAAGTTGATGGATGTGTCTGCCGTTCTCGCCGATGCAAAAGCCGCACGCGATGCGGGGGCTTCGCGCTTTTGCATGGGGGCTGCCTGGCGCTCGCCCAAGGACAAGGATCTCGACACGGTGTGCGAGATGATTGAGGGCGTGAAGGCTCTCGGCATGGAAAGCTGTGTCACGCTGGGGATGTTGACGGGGGCGCAGGCGTCCCGGCTGAAAGATTCTGGGCTCGATTATTATAACCACAATATCGACACCTCGCCCGAACATTATGGCGACATCATCACCACCCGCACTTTTGAAGACCGCTTGAATACACTCGCCAATGTGCGCGATGCGGGGATCAATGTGTGCTGCGGCGGTATTGTTGGCATGGGTGAGGAGCTGGAAGACCGCGTGGGCATGTTGCACACGCTGGCGACCATGACGGTGCACCCGGAAAGCGTGCCGATCAACATGTTGATGCAGGTGGAAGGCACGCCGGTGTCCAAGGGCCAGTCGCTCGACGCGATTGATTTTGTGCGCACCATTGCGGTGGCGCGCATCACCATGCCGAAATCCATGGTGCGGCTGTCGGCGGGGCGCGAGAATATGAGCGAGGAAGCGCAGGCGCTGTGTTTTCTGGCGGGCGCCAATTCGATTTTTTATGGGCCGAAGCTGCTCACGACTGCCAATCCGAAGCAGGATCAGGACAAGGTGCTGTTGTCGAAACTTGGCATGACGGCGATGGCGATCTGACGCCGCTGTGTGATGACACAAAACCCGGAATGGTATGACGACGGTTTAAGCCATATCTGGCTGCCTTATACGCAGATGAAAACGGTGGCGCCGCCGCTGGCTGCGGCGCGCACGGAAGGCACGCGCATCACCCTTGCCGATGGACGGGAGTTGGTGGACGGCATCGCCTCCTGGTGGACGGCGTGTCATGGCTATAATCACCCGCATATTCGCAGCTGTGTGCAACGCCAGCTTGAAACGCTGCCGCATGTGATGTTGGGCGGGTTGGTGCATGAGCAGGCGCTGACGCTGGCCAAACGCTTATGCGATTTGTTGCCCGAAACACTGAGCCGGGTGTTTTTTAGCGATAGCGGCTCTGTGGCCGTTGAAGTGGCGATGAAGATGGCCACGCAATATTGGCTGAACCAGAATGTGCGCGGGCGCACGAAGTTTGTGGCGTTTCGCGGCGGCTATCATGGCGACACCATTGCCGCCATGTCGGTGTGCGACCCGGAAGAAGGGATGCATGCGCTGTTTGCCGGTGTGCTGCCGCAGCATTTCATTGCCGATCTGCCGCGCGATGAGGAGAGCGAGGCGCGGCTGGATGCGTTTCTCGCCGCCCATGCGGGCGAGATTGCGGGCATTCTGGTTGAGCCTTTGGTGCAGGGCGCAGGCGGAATGGTGTTCAATGATGAGCAATGTTTGATCCGGCTTCGGCGGCTTGCCGACAAATATGAGTTGCTGCTGATTTTCGATGAGATTTTCACCGGTTTTGGCCGCACGGGCGCGATGTTTGCCTTTGAGACGGCGGGGGTGACGCCGGATATCATTACGCTCGGCAAAGGGCTGACCGGGGGGACGTTGCCGCTGGCGGCAACTGTTGCCAGCGCGAAGATTTTTGAGGCGTTCTGGAGCGATGATCCCGCTCACGCGCTGATGCATGGGCCGACCTATATGGGCAATGCGCTGGCCTGTGCTTCGGCCAATGCCTCGCTCGATCTGTTTGAGCGGGAGCCGCGGCTCTTTCAGGCCAATGAGATTGCCAAAAAGCTGGCGCAGGGGTTGGGGCCGTGTCTTGCGCTGCCGGGCGTGGTGGATGTGCGGGTGCGGGGCGCCATTGGCGTGGTGGAACTGGACCGAATCGGGGACATGAACGGGCTGAAGCAGCGGCTGGTGGAGGCCGGGGTTTGGGTGCGGCCGTTCAGGAATATCGTCTATCTGACCCCTGCCCTCACCATTGAGGACGCCGATCTGGAGCGGCTGACCGGGGCGATCCACAGCGTTATCCGGGCAAATCGCCCCTAAGGGTGGTTTCTGCCTTCTCTTTTGGCCGGGGCAGACGTAAGACCGGGCGAAACCTCTATTCCCCCTTTGCCATGACCATTCGCCCGATTAGACGCGCGCTGCTTTCCGTTTTCGACAAGACCGGCCTTGTGGAGTTTGCAAAGGCGCTGGCTGCGCGTGATGTGCAGTTGATCTCTACCGGCGGCACGTCCAAGGCGCTGCGCGATGCGGGGCTTGCCGTGACCGATGTGTCGGAGGTGACGGGTTTTCCGGAAATCATGGATGGGCGGGTGAAGACGTTGCACCCTAAAATTCATGGCGGGTTCTTGAGCGTGCGGGACAACCCGGAACATGCGCGTGCGATGCGCGATCATGAGATTGAGGGGATCGATCTGCTGGTCTCCAATCTCTACCCGTTTGAAGCGACCGTCGCCAAAGGGGCGGGCTATGATGAGACGGTGGAGAATATTGACATTGGTGGGCCCGCGATGATCCGCGGCGCATCCAAGAACCATGAGTATGTGACCGTGGTTGTGGACCCGGAAGACTATGCGGCTGTGCTGGCGGAATTAGACGCCAATAATGGCGGCACCACGATTGGTTTGCGGCGCAAGCTGGCGCAGGTGGCTTATGCCCGCACCTCTGCTTATGACGCGGAAGTTTCTGGCTGGCTGGCGCGCGAATTGGCGAAGGATGGCGATGTGGCGCCGCCGCGCCGCCGGACGTTTGGCGGGCATTTGCGCCAGTCCTTGCGTTATGGCGAGAACCCGCATCAGAGCGCCGCGTTTTACGTCACCAGCGAGACGCGTTTTGGCGTGGCGACGGTGGAGCAGCTTCAGGGCAAGGAGCTTTCCTACAACAATATCAACGATACGGATGCGGCCTATGAATTGGTGGCCGAATTCGACCCGCAGGTGAGTGCGGCCTGCGCGATCATCAAACATGCCAATCCTTGCGGTGTGGCGCTGGGAGGCTCGCTTGTTGATGCGTACCGGAAGGCGCTCGCTTGCGATCCTGTCAGCGCGTTTGGCGGGGTTCTGGCGTTCAATCGCACGCTCGATGGCGCGACGGCGGAGGAGATTTCCAAGCTCTTTACCGAAGTGATTATTGCGCCGGATGCGGATGCGGATGCGCGGCGCATTCTTTCGGCCAAAAAGAATTTGCGGCTTTTGATTGCGGGTGGGTTGCCTGACACGTCGGCGCAGGGCTGGGTGTTCAAAGCGGTTGCGGGCGGGTTTCTGGTGCAGACGCGGGACAATGCGCACACGACTTTGACCGATCTCAAAATCGTCACCAAGCGCGCGCCAACTGAGACCGAGCTCACTGACATGCTGTTTGCCTTCACAATCGGCAAACATGTGAAATCCAACACCATTGTTTATGCGAAGAATGGCGTGACCGCCGGGATTGGTGCGGGGCAGATGAGCCGGGTGGATTCAGCGCGCATTGCCGCACAGAAGGCACAGGAAGCCGCTGTTGCTGCTGGTTGGCCTGCGCCCATGACCAAGGGCTCGGCTGCCGCGTCTGATGCGTTTTTTCCGTTCCCCGATGGCTTGCTCACGGTTGCTGAAGCGGGAGCTACCGCTGTCATTCAGCCGGGCGGGTCGATCAACGACAAGGACGTTATCAAGGCCGCCGACGATGCGGGGCTTGCGATGGCGTTTACCGGGGTGCGCCACTTCCGGCACTGAACGAGCGCGCTCAGATCTCGCCGCATCCAATAAAGATGATGCAATTGTGCCAACGCGCGGCGTAAACCGCTGTGTGCGTGCCGTTAACTTCGGCTCTTGCCATAAAATCGCCATCTCAATCCGTCGAAAGCGAACCGTGGGCGATTGGCTTGCTCGCATGTGTGCACCGATTTTCAAGCCTGATGACTGAAGGAGTACTTGCGTGAATAAAACCCCCTTGATTTGCACTGCCCTGGCATTATCCGCGTTTGTCGTAACACGCGCGTTTGCAGATGAGATTACTCTCAAAAATGGCGACCGCATCACCGGAGACATTCAGTCCGCCGCTGATGGCAAGCTGGTTCTGGCGCCGTCTTTTGCCGCCGATACGACCATCACCGTGGCGATTGCGGACATTGCGACCTTTTCTTCCGAGAAGCCGATTACGCTGGTTTTGGGCGATGGCACCGTCATCCGCCAATCTATCGGCACAGCACAGCCAGGCGCGGTGACGACAAAGGAAGGTGGCTCGCTTGTGCCGCAGCGCGTGGCGCTGGACTCCATTGCGAAGATCAATCCGCCGCCGGTGACCTGGACCGGCAATGTCGCGGCGAACGCGCTTTATGCACAAAGCAACACCCGCACGCTGCAATTCGGCGCGAGCGCGGATGCCAGCCGCCGTTCGGAAACGGATCGCATTTCGTTTGGCGGGGCCTATCAATATGGCGAGCAGAAGGTGGGCAATGTCAGCTCGACCACCACCAACACATGGTTTGCGCAGAGCGAATATGATGCGTTTCTGACGCCGAAATTCTTTGCTTATGGCAGCGGCCGCATTGAACAGGATCATGTGAACTATCTGAAATTGCGCCTGCTTCCCGGTGCGGGCGTTGGCTATCAATGGTTTGAATCGCCGGAGTTTAATTTTGCACTCAAGGGCGGCCTTGCGTGGCTGTATGAAGATTATTCCAACTTTGGCGGGTCCAACGATTCGGTAAATCTGAACCTGTCCTGGCATATCGACCGCAGCTTTAATGATGGCAGGATCAAGCTGTTCAACGATGTTTCGCTGTATCCTTCGGTTCAGAATTCCAAGGACTTCCTTGCGCTGGTCAGCGGCGGGATGCGCCTTGCGCTGACCAAGACCATGTTTTCGCAAATCAGCGTAAACCTGAATTACGACAACAACCCTGCGCCCGGCGCCCGGCAAACGACGACGCAATATCTGTTTGGGCTCGGCTTCACGTTTTGAGCCGCGTGTTTCGCCGGGCTATGCAAGCCATGGTCCGGCGAATAACTTTTGTTTTATCGCGGTTCCGGACGGTGTTGGTAGCGGCAGCGTATCAACGCTGCACACTTTTCCTGGAACCGCTTTAGACCGCCTTGGTTCGCTCTTCTTTCACGAAGACCATGATCGCCAAACCGATCAGCAGGAACACGGCCTCGCCCAACAACCCTATCCTCTGGCTACCCGCGGCATAGGTGAGCCAGCCGACAAATCCCGTTGCGAGAAAACTGGTCGATTGGCCGGAGAGCGAATAGAGGCCGAAAAATTCGGTCATCCGTTCGGGCGGGGCGATGCGGGCGAGCATGGTGCGGCTGTTGGCATAGCCCGCCGTGATGAGCACCGCGACGAAATTGGTCAGACCGAGAAAAATCACTTCGGGCCAGGTGTTGAAAAACGGCGCTGTCCAGATTTTGGGTTGGGTGACATCGTAAGGGATGAACCAGAATATCCTGTCCGGCGCCATGGTCAGCAACAGGAGCAGAAACAGCGTGGTTCCGCCGATGCTGACGAAAATGGCGCGTTTGGAACCGAAGCGATTATCCAGCCAGCCGCCGATAAAGCCGCCCAGCACCGCGAAGACGCTGAGCTCGATGCCGTACGCCAGCATGGGGATGGGGCCCCAACTGAAGGTGCTGGAGGCATAGATACCACCGAACACCAGCACCGCGGTCATCCCATCGTTGTAAAACAGGCGTGCGAGCAGATAGGTGCCGACATTGCGGTAATGTTTCAGGCTGCGCGTTGTGCGGATGACGCTTTGCACGCCTGCTCTCATGGCACTCAGCAGCGGGATGTTCGCCGATGGCCGATCGCGCGTGAAGAGAAACAGCGGCACGCTGAATATGACCAGCCAAAGGGCACAGAGCGGGCCTGCCAGCCGCTCCGGCTCGTGCAGGGCCTGATTGATACCGAACCATGGCTCGGCGGGGATGAAACTCCATGGCACCGCGCCCGGCAGGGAAAAACAGATCAGTACAAAGAGCAACAGGAATACGCCCGCCGCATTGCCCAGCGCCAGTGCGAGGCCGGAGAGGCCCGCAATGCCGCGCGCGGGCGTGATGGTGGGCAGCAGCGAATTGTGGAACACGGCGGAAAATTCAAACGCCACATTGGCGAGCGCGATCAGCGCGCCCACCGTGAACAGGGCCATGCCGGTGGAATGGGGCATGGCGAACCACATGGGGATCATCGCGGCGGCGAGGATGAGGGTGTAGAGCGCGATCCACGGTTTGCGGCGTCCGCCGCAATCGGCTACCGCGCCCAGAAACGGCGCGAGCAACGCGATGACGATGCCGCTATAGGCCTGAATGGCGCCGAACAGAGATTGGCCGCGCACGCCATTTCCCACCACTTCGTTGGCGAAATAGGGGGCGAACAGATAGATGGTGATGAGCAGGACGTAAGGGTTGCGGGCCCATTCATACATCGCCCAGGAGACTTGCCCTGCGGGGCTGGCGATCCCATCTCCTGTTGCGGAGAGGCCGGGGGGTGCGCGCCACCAGCGGGCCAGACCTTCTGCGTCGGCCGCAGCTTCCAGCGCGGGGCCGCCGGAGGGTTCCCTCACCGTGGGACCGGGTTCTTCAGAAGATTTCACCCCGGTCTACTCCCCATATATACTTCTTGTTGATCCACCCTACTGCACCGGCGGTTATGATGGTGCAGAAATCGGCGGTGCAACTTTGCACACGGGCGACCACGCCCGGCGCCATATAGGCGGAGATATGCGCATCCTTGCGCTTGGCATCGCGCAAGGGGGCCGGTTTATCGGCCCTAACGACTACGGTGCGGGCGGCTGAGAGCATGGAGCTTTGGATCCAGCCTACCGCGCCGTCTGAATCCTCCACCCGGCGCCAAATGTCATATTGGGCGACGACGAGCACTGGTAGCCCGGCGCGGTGATAGACCCATTTGACCTTGTGGTCGAAGCTGGGCCCCTCACGCATGTTCACCTCGCCCCGGGCCAGACTCACATATCGGCGTATCTTCACCGGGTTGTCGCGGTCGAAACCCATGGTGCCAAAGGCAACGCCCAAAACCGCAACCAACCCCAAAATCCCACGCATACGCTGCATTCGCACCCGGCCCTCATGTGTTCGCCTGAAAATGACTGTAACCTCAAC